>OLNW01002464.1_pt1 | contig 15895 bp, 10 predicted proteins | sample 1672121 | NCBI WGS metagenome assembly OLNW01 (sample SAMEA3136648, study PRJEB25190) | human gut metagenome
TTTCTTTCACCTCCTACGATTATAATAAGTTGCTTATTCATCTTGTGAATAGTCGTACATCAAAACAAAACGTTCCTATGCACGCTTGTTTAGTTTATTACGAATCATGATACTTGTCAAGGGATTTTCCTTGATTTTTTCACGTTTTCTGCCACTTTTTTCTTAGTTTTTACAAGATTTTTTCTTTTCTTTATATTTTACGATTTCATGCTTTATCAAGCTAAATACTAATACTCCCGCCAATACACCGGCACTATCGATGCATACATCTCTGAACTGACAGCTCCTGCCCGGCACAAACAACTGATGTAATTCGTCACTTGCCGCATATGCTGTACCTGCACACCAGCAGATCAGCATGGACCGTTTCCCGCTGTCTTCCGAAAAAGAATACGCCGTCCTCAGTATCAGCACACCAAGGACCGCGTACTCTGTTGCATGCGCACATTTGCGTACCGGGAAATCAATCATTTTCGCAAACTGCTCCTGCCGTTCTTCTGACCAGGATGTAAATTGCGGGACTATCAGCCTCCCGATCTCTTTTCCTACCAAATGGCTCATTCCCTCCGATTCTACCGCTTTTTTAGCCGAAAAAGAAAAAATCACTGACATCCAGATGATCGTAAAGATCAGCCAAATCATTCCTGTCTTTTTTCTCTTCATCCTGTTTTCTGTCATATTTTTTCCTGTCTTTTTGATTCTTTACTATGTCTCGGATATCTGACTCCGGATTTTATGCCTGCAGATCTGAGAACAGATCTTTTCGATATACGCCATCTGCGATCAATTTTGCAAATGACTCTACTACAACAGGTTTATCTTCTTTATAAGTAACACCAAACCATTTATCCTGTGTCTCCAGAAGTTTGACACTTACTTTTCCTTTTTTCAAAAGCTCGTCAATATAGATTGGAAGCAGGTATTCTCCTTTCAGTTCTTTTGCTTCGTCTCCCTTGATATTTTCAAAGAATTCTACAAAGCCTTCTTCCAAAAGTCCCACAAATTCCGGTGTCAATCCCCACATATTCATAGATACATGCGAATTCACATTTATTTTATTTCCCTGTGATTCTGCTCCGTCCTCTGTTTTTTTGATTTCATAGGTTTCCATAACATCCGTCAGATAATCATTCTCATCCACTGCACAGATTCCTCTTGTAACAGTTCCATTATCACTTAAAGTATTACCAAGAATAAAACCTGCCATGCAGAGTTCTTTCGATCTTTCCGGAGTATAATTATTAATCAGAAATTCATGGATCTTTACAAATGCTTCTTTTCCATAATAATCATCTGCATTGATAACAACAAACGGTTCTTTGATGATGTCTTTACACACCAGAACTGCCTGTCCCGTTCCCCATGGTTTACTTCTATCCACAGGTTTTTTGATTCCTTCCGGAAGATCATCTAATTCCTGATAAGCGTAAGCGAATTCTACGTTCAACCTATTACAGATTCCTTCGATACGCTTTCCGATCGCGTCATGAAATGCTTCCTTAATATCCTTACGGATGATAAATACAACTTTATTAAATCCGGTTTCAATTGCATCATGGATAGAATAATCCATAATAATCTCTCCATTCGGGCCAACCGGTTCTAACTGCTTGATTCCACCACCGAAACGAGACCCCATTCCCGCAGCCATGATGACTAATGCTGTTTTCATAGTCTTCTTTCTCCTTTATTCATTTGTCTTTTTCACGGTTAGGATTAGTATAGCACAATTTCGGGACCTATTCTACTGTTACACTCTTCGCAAGGTTTCTCGGCTTATCTACATCAAGCCCTTTTGCCACAGATACATAATATCCAAGTAACTGGAGCGGAATCACTGCAAGTGATGTTGCAAAGTGTGGATCTGTCTTTGGAATATATACAGAGAAATCTGCATTTTCTTCAATATTATAGTGTCCAAATGTCGTAAGACCCATCAGATATGCGCCACGGCTCTTACACTCTACCATGTTACTCAGTGTCTTTTCATATAATGCCGGCTGAGTCAGTACTCCGATAACGAGTGTACCGTCTTCAATCAGAGAAATCGTTCCATGTTTTAATTCTCCTGCTGCATATGCTTCAGAATGAATATAACTGATTTCTTTCATCTTAAGACTTCCCTCTAATGAAATTGCATAATCAATTCCACGTCCGATAAAGAAAATGTCTTTTGCATTCACCTGTTTGGATGCAAACCACTGAAGTCTTTCTTTGTCTTCAATGATTCTGCTGATCTTATCCGGAATCGTCTTCAGTTCTTCGATATATCCAGTATACTGTTCCTCTGTAATCTGACCTCTGATCTTAGCAAACTGAATTGCCAGTGTGTAAGTTGCGATCAGCTGTGTACTGTACGCTTTTGTTGTTGCAACCGCAATCTCCGGTCCTGCAAGTGTATAGAATACATTATCTGCTTCTCTCGCAATAGATGAGCCGATCACGTTCACAATTCCAAGTGTCTTTACACCCTGTTTCTTAGATTCTCTGAGGGCTGCAAGACTGTCGGCAGTCTCTCCTGACTGACTGATGATAATAACCAGTCCCTTAGGATCGAGGATCGGATTACGATATCTGAACTCTGATGCAAGTTCTACACGTACCGGGATTCTTGCCAGGTCTTCCATAACATACTGTGCTGCCACTCCGACATGATATGCAGATCCACACGCTACAATATAGATCTGGCTGATCTCTTTAATCTCTTCTTCTGAAAGTCCGACTTCTGAAAGATCGATCGCACCGTCTTTTACAACAGAATTCAGAGTATCTGAAACAGCCTTCGGCTGTTCATGGATCTCTTTGATCATAAAATGCTCATATCCAGCTTTTTCTGCTGCCTCTGCATCCCATTCAACTGTTTTTAATTCTTTTTCGATCTCATCGCCATCCAGATTATAGAATGTAATCTCTCCTTTGCGGACACGTGCCATCTCCTGGTTTCCAATATAATATACATCTCTTGTATATTTCAGGATCGCAGGAACATCTGAACCGATATAAGATTCTCCGTTTGCAACTCCTAAAATCATCGGGCTGTCTTTTCTTGCTACATAGATTTCTTCCGGATAATCTTGGAACATCATTGCAAGTGCATATGATCCACGGATACGCACAAGTGCATGATTAATTGCATCTACCGGTGTTCCTTCATATTTTTTATAATAGTAATCTACCAGTTTTACTGCTACTTCTGTATCTGTCTCTGAGTAAAATGTATATCCTTTTCGTACAAGTTTATCTTTTAATTCCTGATAATTTTCGATGATACCATTATGAACAGCTACTACATTTCCGTCATCACTTTTATGCGGATGTGCATTGTTCTCAGACGGTTCTCCATGAGTTGCCCATCTGGTATGTCCGATACCACAAGTTCCTTTTACAGTTTCTCCATCATTGGTCTTCTCTGCTAAAACTTTCAGTCTTCCTTTTGCCTTAATAACTTCTACATCTGCATCACCGTCACGTACAGCGATTCCTGCAGAGTCATATCCACGATATTCCAGTTTTGCCAGGCCATCTAACAAGATGGGTGCTGCCTGATGTTCACCTGTAAATCCTACAATTCCACACATATTATCTTTTCTCCCTGTAAAAATTCTTAATATAGTCTATTCTTCCAGTGTCATTCATGTATCTTTCTAACTTGCAATATGTCCTTTAGCCTTTACAACATCCACAACCTGGTCTACATATTTTCTACAGACTTCCTCTGTCTCGGCTTCAACCATTACACGAAGAAGCGGCTCTGTTCCTGATTCACGCACAAGAATACGACCGGTATCTCCAAGTGCTTCTGTAACAGCTTTTACTGCTGCCTGCACATCTGCGTCATCCTGAGCAGCCTTTTTATCTGTCACACGTACATTTTCAAGAACCTGTGGATAAATGGTAAGTCCATCCAGCAGTTCGCTCATCTTCTTTTTTCTTGCCATCATAACTTCCATCATCTTAAGACTTGTAAGGATACCGTCTCCTGTAGAAGCGTATTTTGAGAAAATAATATGACCTGACTGTTCTCCACCAAGGATACAGCCATTCTTTGTCATATATTCGTATACATATTTGTCTCCGACTGCAGTCTTCGCATAACCGATTCCAGCCTCATCAAATGCTTTGTATAATCCAAAATTAGACATAACCGTTGTAACAACTGTATTATTCTCCAGTTTGCCTCGCTCTTTCATATATTTTCCATAAATGTAAAGGATCGCATCTCCATCTACCAGATTTCCTTTTTCATCAACGCAAAGACATCTGTCTGCATCTCCGTCATAAGCGAATCCGACATCCAGGCCATTCTCAACCACGAATTTCTGCAGGCCGCCAATATGTGTAGATCCTGCATTATTATTAATATTGGTTCCATCAGGTTCTGCATTGATAACATAAGTCTTTGCTCCCAGAGCATCAAATACGGATTTTGCGAGGTTCCATGAACTTCCGTTCGCACAGTCAAGTCCGACTTTCACTCCCTTGAAAGAATAAAGTCCCAGTGAGATCAGATAACCGATATAACGATTTCTTCCTGATACATAGTCTACCGTACGTCCGATCTTAGATGTATGTGCAAACGGAATCTCTTCATAATTTTCCCCAAATACTTCCAGCTTGCCATCCAGATAGTCTTCTACCAGTGCAATCGTTCCTTCATCCATCTTCTCTCCATTACCGTTGATCAGCTTGATTCCGTTATCATAATACGGATTATGGCTTGCCGAGATCATAATACCACAGTCAAACCCATCGGTTCTTGCCACATAAGCTACAGACGGTGTCGTCGTAACATGAAGCAGGTAAGCATCCGCTCCCGAAGCTACCAGACCGCCAACCAGTGTATATTCAAACATATAGCTTGAACGTCTTGTATCTTTTCCGATCACAATACGAGCTGGTGTATCATCACCGTTACGACGCTTTACTTCTCCGTAATACCATCCAAGAAATCTTCCGATCTTATATGCATGATCTGCTGTTAAATTATTATTGGCTTCTCCACGGAAGCCATCTGTTCCGAAATATCTTCCCATATGTATTCTCCTAAAATAAAAATTTTTAGTCATTCCGTTATCAAGTAACTGCCACCATTATAGTTGGTATCAGGATTAAGTTCAAGCAAAAGTGGCAAAAAAGTACGCATATGTGCAAAGACATCTTTCGTACATATGCATACTTTTTACTCAACAATCACTATTCTGCTTTCATTCCAAGTTCTTTTTCACACAGTTCCAGTGATGATGCAATCACTGCATCCATGTCATAATATTTGTATTCTCCAAGGCGTCCTCCAAAGATCACCTTTTCTTCTTTTTCTGCCATTTTTTTATATCTGGCATAAAGGGCACCATTCTTTTCATCATTAACCGGATAATATGGTTCATCCCCCAGTTTCCACTCCGAACTGTATTCCCGGCTGATTACAGTCTTTGGAATGTCATTTCCTTCTGAATCTTTTCCAAACTCAAACCATTTATGCTCAATAATACGAGTCCATGGTGTCTGACGGTCTGTATAATTGACTGCGGCATTCCCCTGATAATTTTCCTGATCCAGAAGTTCTGTCTCAAATCTTACTGATCTGTATTCCAGTGTTCCAAGTTCATATCCGAAATATGCATCGATCGGTCCGGTATAAATAACTTTCTCGGCCAGCGCATCTAACGCCTCTTTATTCTCCAGATACTCTGTATTCAGGCGGACTTCGATTCCATCCAGAAGATTTTCAACCATCTTTGTATATCCTCCGACAGGAATCCCCTGATATAACGCATTAAAATAATTATTATCAAATGTCAGACGCACAGGAAGTCTTTTGATAATAAACGCCGGAAGTTCCCTGCAGTCACGTCCCCACTGCTTCTCCGTATATCCCTTGATCAGCTTTTCGTAAATGTCTCTTCCAACCAGGGAAATTGCCTGTTCTTCCAGATTCTCCGGCTCTTTTGTTATCTCTTTTCTCTGCTCTTCAATCTTCGCTTTTGCTTCCTCCGGAGTAACTACTCCCCACATCTTATTAAATGTATACATATTAAAAGGAAGTGAATACAATTCACCCTTATAATTAGCCACCGGTGAATTCGTAAAACGGTTAAACTCTGCGAACTGTGTAATATAATTCCATACTTTTTTGTTATTTGTATGGAATATATGTGCACCATATTTATGTACATGGATTTTTTCTATCTCTTCCGTATATACATTTCCGGCAATATTCGGGCGTTTATCGATCACCAGAACGGATTTTCCCGCCTTCCTGGCCTCATGTGCAAACACTGCTCCGTATAATCCGGAACCAACTACCAAATAGTCATATTTTTTCATGTTCAGTTCTTCCTCTTCTTTATTTATATTCTTTCAGATAATAGGATTATTCTATCATATATCTTGGTTAACTGAAAGATGCTGCCCTGTTTTCTGTCTTATTTTTTGTATCATTTCGCTCTTTCACTTTATCACGTTACCAAACGATTGCATTTCTTTACCGAACATATTATACTATTTAAAAATGAAATAATTCAATTTGAGGTGAAATTATGCATAAAGAATTTTTAATGGGAAATGCTGCCATTGCCCTCGGTGCTGTTGCCGCCGGCGTCAATGTTGTGGCAGGCTATCCCGGAACACCATCTACCGAAGTGCTCGAAACAGTTGCCAAAAACCGACCTGACGATGTCTACGTAGAATGGTCCGTGAATGAAAAAGCCGCAATGGAACTGGCTGCCGGAGCAGCTTATGCCGGAGCCCGGTCAATGGTAACTATGAAACAGGTCGGACTAAATGTGGCATCTGATCCTTTGATGAGCCTGGAATATGTTGGAATCAAAGGAGGAATGGTCATTCTTGTCGCAGATGATCCTGGCCCGATCTCTTCTCAGACCGAGCAGGATACCAGGCATTTTTCCAGATTTTCCAAACTCCCTTGCTTTGATCCATCATCCGCTCAGGAAGCGTATGAGATGATCCAGGAAGCTTTCGAGTATTCTGAAGAATATGGTACTCCTGTGTTCTTACGACCAACCACAAGAGTCTGTCATGGCTATGCCTCCGTCACAGTAAAGGACGAGAAAGAATTTACGCAGCATAAACCCGAAGGATTCATCAAAGATTCCAAACGCTGGGTCATCTTCCCAAGATTATCTTTCATGAATCACCAGAAGATCGAAGCGCGAAACAGAGAATTATCAGATGTCTTTTCTTCTTATGACAAGAATAAGATTCATCCGTCCTGCGAAACATTTAAAGATTCAAAGAAAGGGATTGCAACCGGAGGAATCAGTTATACCTATGCAATGGAAACATTAAAGAACACTGGTATGGTAAAAAACTTAAAAGTTGCAACTCCTCATCCATTTCCGGAAAAACTGGCCGTTGAATTTCTGACTGGTCTGGATGAAGTTCTTTGTCTGGAGGAATTAGATCCGGTCATCGAGCGAGAACTTACCTACATCTGTGGGAAATACCATCTTCCGGTAAAAATACGTGGAAAACTAAGCGGAGACACTGCCTGTGCCGGAGAAAATACCAGAGACAGCGTAACTTCCTATATTAATACTTTTCTCGGCCTTTCCGACCGGAAAGACGCCGGACTTCCTGTAGCGCCGGAACTTCCAGTCCGTCCGCCGGTACTCTGTGCCGGATGTCTGCACCGTGCTTCTTTCTACGCGGTCAAAAAAGCTATGAAGGGAAAGAAAACTATTTTCTGTGGGGATATTGGCTGTTACACACTTGGAAATGCCATGCCGCTCGACATGGTTGACACCTGTCTGTGTATGGGTGCCGGACTGAATATTGCACAAGGGGTAGAAAAAGTTGAACCCGATACAACTTGTTTCGCATTCGTCGGCGACTCCACCTTTTTTGCATCTGCAATCACAGGTGTTGTTAATGCCGTTTATAATCAGGCCAATATGGTACTCATTGTACTGGATAACTCCACAACTGCCATGACCGGTCATCAGCCTCATCCCGGAACCGGACACACTGTCATGGGAGAGATTGTCCAAAAAATCAATATCGAACAGGTACTTCACGGAATCGGTGTAACAGACGTTGAAACTGTTAATCCATTAGACCTGCATACATCTGTAGAATGCGTACAGAAGATGGCAGAGCGTTCCGGTGTGAAGGCAATCATTTTCAAATCACCTTGCATTGCAGTCACAAAACCGGCCGCACCTCTTCATGTTTCCTCTGACAAATGTATCGGCTGTAAAAAATGTATAAAAGAACTGGGATGCCCGGCTATCGTTCTTAATAACGGCAATGTCTGTATTGACAGTTCAATGTGTACAGGATGCGGCCTTTGCAGTCAGGTCTGCCCGGTAACTGCTATTACAGGAGGTGAAGATCATGAATAATCAGAAAAATATTGTCCTCTGTGGAGTTGGTGGTCAGGGAACTGTCCTCGCTTCCAAGCTGCTCGCAGCAGCAGCCATGAGTAAAGATATTCCGGTCATGAGTGCCGAAACGATCGGTATGGCACAACGAGGCGGAAGTGTATTCAGTCATCTTCGTATGGGAAATGATCTGTATTCTCCTATGATTGAAACAGGAACTGCTGATCTTATTATAGGATTTGAACCTGGTGAAACGGTCCGGATGCTTCCTTACCTGAAAACCGGTGGACACGTTGTTGTAAGCACCCGTGCAGTTAAACCTGTTACTGCTACTCTAAGTGGTTTTGACTACGATGCCCCCCAGATGCTCGATTACCTGAAAGCAAATGTTCCGAATCTCACCTTTGTAAATGCTGATCAGGCATGCAGCGATATTGGTTCCTCCAAGGTACTGAATATGGTACTTTTAGGAGCCGCCATCCGTACCGGAGTATTGGATTTTACCATCTCTGAAATCGAAAGCATTATGAAGCAGACACTTCCGGAGAAGTTCCACGAGATGAATCTCCGGGCACTGAATTACAATATATAACAATCAGATCTATCATTAACCAACCGCTCCTGCATTATTGATATATAGGAGCACACCAAAAGAAAGGCGAGGGCATACATATGCAAATTACTGAAACACAAATCGCACAAGTCAACAAACAGATCAAGGCACTTCTTTCCGCAGAAAGTTTCTATGGAAAGAAATTAGAAGAAGCCGGCGTTACCAGCATCCAGTCTGCTGAAGATTTTCAGAAGCTTCCGTTTTCCGAAAAAAATGATCTGAGAAATGCTTATCCTCTTGGACTTATGACTGCCCCGGAAGAAAAAATTGTCCGCATTCATTCATCTTCCGGTACAACAGGACTGCCTGTCATCATCCCATATACCCAGAAAGATGTTGATGACTGGGCTGTCATGTTCAAACGTTGTTATGAAATGGCCGGTATGACAAATATGGACCGCATCCAGATTACACCGGGATATGGTCTCTGGACCGCCGGAATCGGTTTCCAGGCAGGAGCAGAAAGATTAGGCAGCATGGTTATTCCAATGGGACCTGGTAACACGGACAAACAGTTACAGATGATGATGGATATGAAAACAACCGTTCTTGGTTCTACCTCATCTTATGCTCTTCTTCTTGCAGAAGAAATCCAAAAACGAGGGATTAAAGACAAGATTCATCTTAAAAAAGGTATCATTGGTTCCGAACGCTGGGGTGAAAAGATGCGGAAACGTATTACAGAGGAACTTGGTATAGAAATCTATGATATCTATGGCCTGACCGAGATCTACGGACCAGGAATTGGAATCAGTTGTTCCCATGACTGTGGTATGCACTACTGGGATGATTATATTTACATCGAAATTATTGATCCTGTTACAGGTGAAGTATTACCTGACGGTGAACTTGGAGAGATTGTCATTACTACATTAGTAAAAGAGGGGGCTCCTCTTATCCGTTACCGTACCCACGACCTTTCCCGTATCATTCCTGGAGACTGCCCTTGTGGAAGCAAATTCCCTCGTCTTGATACCATCATAGGACGTACAGACGATATGATGAAAATTAAAGGTGTCAACGTATTCCCTGCACAGATTGAGGAAATCCTGAAAGAATTTCCTGAGGTATCCAGTGAATACCAAATCCGTATCTCCCATCTGGAAGGAAAAGATACCATGCGTATCTATGTTGAGACAAACGGAACCGTAGACTTCCTGGATCTCGCAAAACGTATTGCTTCTAAAGTTAAAAGCCGTATTGGATTTACACCGCTTGTAAAAGTAGTAGAGATCGGCTTGTTGCCTCGAAGCGAGAAAAAGACCAAACGTGTCATCGACGAACGTTACGAATAATAATATAATATAAAAAGAAATACATCATTGAAGCTGATTCTTCGTTTTTTGAAGTACCCTGCGAAATGATGTATTTCTTTTTATATTATATTGTTTTCGTTTATAAACCAAGTTCATCGGATATAGCGCACATTTCTTCCAGACCTATATCAATCAGATCTTCCAGCATCAAACCTGTAAACTCAATACTTTCCATGTAATCTCTGTTGGCTCCTTTTGCGAATCTTGCTTCGTTAAAACGCTTTAATACGGATTTTCTTTTTACACTTGCGATCTTTTTATCCGGATAAATCTGTGCAACCGCTTTTAAAAATCCACTCATCGGATCTGCTGCAAGAAGTGCATACTGAATCTTAGTTTTAGCTTTTACACCGCTTTTTGGATTGTGTGCACAAATGGCTCCGAAAAGGATCGGATCATCAATTCCTTCTTTCTTTAGGATTTCTACAGATGTCGGTCCATGTACGCTAAGATCATGCTGCCAGTCACACTGCTCCTCATCAAGATCATGCAAAAGTCCTGCAATTCCCCAATATTCTACATCATCCGGTGCAAGACGTTTGGCAAGTCCCCTCATAATTGCCTCCACAGCCAGAGAATGTGTGATATAATGTTCTCCTTTCATATATTTGGTTAAGATTTCATACGCCTGATCTCTTGTCATCTTTGTTCCCTCCTGTAATATTTTCTCGATAATATTGTTTACCGCCATTTTAACACACTAACAGAGTAATGTAAATAAGTGTAAAATCTGCCGATAATGCATACAAAGAAAAAGAGCAGTGAAACATTTTTTGTTCCACTGCTCTTGCATTACGCTGTTACTGACTTATCTGCGATTGTCCCCGAAGGCATACAATACTGTTCTTCTACTCTTCTGGTACAACAATCAGTTCTTTTGTATAGTCATTCAGGACTTCGCATCCATCTTCTGTAATAAGTACAAGGTCTTCGATACGAACACCGATGTTCTCATCTGGAAGGTAGATTCCCGGCTCTACTGAGAAGCACTGTCCAACTTTGATGATATCTGTGTTAACAGATGATACATCACCGAACTCGTGATCTTCCAGTCCGATAGAATGTCCTGTTCTGTGTGTGAAGTATTCTCCGAATCCTTTTTCTTCGATGTAGTTTCTTGCTGCAAGGTCAACATCGCACATTCTGTTACCTGGTTTTGCAGCTGCAATACCACGTAAGTTAGCCTCTAATACTACATTGTATACTTCTCTTGCACGGTCAGATACTTCCCCAATGAATACAGTTCTTGTCATATCTGATGCATAATTGTCTTTGAATCCACCGATGTCAAGGATTACACAGTCTCCGCGTTTTCCTTTTGAATCATCTGTTACATGATGTGGATCTGCAGCACCGTGTCCATATGCTGTAATTGGATCGAATGATACGTCTTCGCATCCGAGTTCTTTGTAGATCTCACGCATCTTTGCATTTAATTCTTTCTCTGTTAATCCTTTTGCTACCCATGGGATGATCTTGTCCATAGCAATATCATTTATCTTAGAAGACTTTCTCATGAGATCCTGTTCTTTCTCATCTTTTACCATACGGATGTAATCGATGATCGGAGATCCGTTCACGAATTTGCTTCCTCCGCCCAGTTCCTGCAGACGAATAAGGAATTTAGAAGGCCATGTCTTGTCGATTCCCATAGTCTTATCTTTTTCCACATATTTGCTTAAGATCTCTACTCCGTCTTCGATATCATCATAGTAAATAATATCTACTCCGAGATCTGACTCCTGTGGGAATAATTTGTTGATCATCATCTTATGATTTCCGTTCACATTCAGATACAATGCCAGAAGTCTTTCTCCTGGAAAGATCCATTTTCCTGTCAGATAGAAAATCGCAACAGGATCAGAAATGATCATCTGTGGAATCTCATGCTCCTCCATTGATTTTAATACTCTTGTAAGTTTACCTTGATCCATAATAGAAACCCAACCTTTCTTAAATGTTGACAGAATCTGTTGCTTTTTTTCGCCGATTCTCACTGACAATTATTATAAACTTTCTGAATATAAAAGTCAATTTATTCTATTGTTCTTTGATAAATATCCATAAACTTCTTTTTTTAAAAAGTCAGAAGATTAATAGATGTTATCTACAGGACCTGCCACCGGCAGCTCCTTACGAACGCATGGCAATAAAAAAGAAATCATTCACACTTTCGCATGTGAATGATTTCTCTTTATAAACTGTTCTATTTTATTCTTCGTCTTCAGATGTTGCAGTTACTGCTTCCTCATCAGAAGCACCTTCCTGCTTCACTTCTTCTGCATCTCCGAATTCAAAATCAAAATCATCTTCAAAGTCCAGTTCGTCTTCCATTTCCATCTCTGTATTCAGCTTGATGTCACGGTATTTTCTCATACCTGTTCCGGCTGGGATATGTTTACCGATGATAACGTTCTCTTTCAGACCTACCAGCGGATCGACTTTACCCTTGATAGCAGCTTCTGTCAGGACTTTTGTTGTCTCCTGGAATGAAGCGGCTGACAGGAATGAATTTGTAGCAAGGGAAGCTTTTGTAATACCCATGATGATCTGCTCACCTGTTGCAGGTTCTTTACCTTCTGCTTCCAGAGCTTCATTTACATCCTCAAACTCAAGTCTGTCAACATTTGTTCCCGGAAGGAATTCTGTGTCTCCGGACTCTTCGATACGGATCTTCTTCAGCATCTGACGAACGATAACCTCGATATGTTTATCGTTGATTTCTACACCCTGCAGACGGTAAACTCTCTGAACTTCCTGGATCATGTAATCCTGTACGGCACGAAGTCCCTTGATTCTCAGGATATCGTGTGGGTTTACACTACCTTCTGTCAGTTCGTCACCGGCTTCAAGCTCAGCTCCGTCAGCTACTTTAATACGTGATCCATAAGGGATCAGATATGCTTTGGATTCGCCTGTTTCTCTATTTGTAACGATGATCTCACGTTTCTTCTTAGTGTCATTTAAGTTAGCAGTTCCTGCGATCTCTGTGATGATTGCAAGTCCCTTAGGCTTTCTTGCCTCGAAAAGCTCCTCGACACGAGGAAGACCCTGTGTGATATCTCCACCGGCTACACCACCACTATGGAATGTTCTCATAGTCAGCTGTGTACCAGGTTCTCCGATTGACTGTGCGGCGATGATTCCGACAGCTTCACCAACCTGTACCGGCTCACCAGTTGCCATGTTGGCTCCGTAACATTTTGCACATACACCGCTGTGTGAACGGCATGTAAGGATTGTACGGATCTTAATCTGTGTCAGCGGTTCACCCTTCTCGTCAACACCCTTCTTGCAGATCAGTTCTGCACGCTTAGGTGTTACCATATGGTTTGCTTTTACAAGGATATTTCCATCTTTGTCTACAATGTTCTCACAGATGTAACGTCCTGTGATACGTTCCTGTAAGCTTTCGATGACCTCGTTTCCATCCATGAATGCTTTTACATACATTCCCGGAATCGGCATTCCAGGTTTTGCACAGTCTACTTCGTGGATGATCAGCTCCTGTGATACGTCTACCAGACGTCTTGTCAGGTATCCGGAATCGGCTGTACGAAGAGCAGTATCTGACATACCTTTTCGAGCTCCATGTGCAGACATGAAGTACTCCAATACGTCCAGACCTTCACGGAAGTTAGACTTGATTGGCAGCTCGATCGTATGACCTGTTGTATCGGCCATCAGACCACGCATACCAGCAAGCTGTTTGATCTGTTTGTCAGATCCACGGGCTCCGGAATCGGCCATCATGAAGATGTTGTTATATTTATCAAGACCGTCAAGCAGTGCCTTTGTAAGGGCATCGTCAGTTGCTTTCCATGTCTCTACGACTTCTTTATATCTTTCTTCTTCTGTGATGAGACCACGCTTGAAGTTCTTTGTGATCTTATCTACAGTATCCTGAGCATTCTTGATCATCTCCGGTTTCTGCGGAGGTACCGTCATGTCAGAAATAGATACAGTCATGGCAGCTCTTGTTGAAAGCTTGTAACCCATAGCCTTTACATGGTCAAGTACTTCTGCTGTTGCAGTAGCACCATGTGTATTGATAACTTTCTCAAGGATCTGTTTCAGCTGTTTCTTTCCTACGTGGAAATCAACTTCCAGAAGGAGTTCATTTCCTTCTACTTCACGGTCTACAAATCCAAGATCCTGTGGGATGATTTCATTAAACATGAAACGTCCGACTGTAGATTCTACAGTTCCTGTCTTCACGGTTCCGTCCGGCATCTTCTTAGATACACGTACTTTTACACGTGAATGGAGTGTAACTGCTGCATTCTCATAAGCAAGCAGTGCCTCGTTGAAGCTCTTGAAGATCATGCCCTCTCCCTTGGCACCAGGACGCTCCTGAGTCAGATAGTAGATACCAAGTACCATATCCTGTGAAGGAACGGCTACCGGACCACCATCAGACGGTTTCAGTAAGTTGTTTGGTGACAGAAGTAAGAAACGGCACTCTGCCTGGGCTTCTACTGACAGTGGCAGATGGACAGCCATCTGGTCTCCGTCGAAGTCGGCGTTGAACGCTGTACAAACCAGTGGATGAAGCTTGATAGCCTTACCCTCTACAAGGATTGGCTCGAATGCCTGGATACCAAGTCTGTGCAGTGTAGGAGCACGGTTCAACATAACCGGATGCTCTTTGATTACTTCTTCCAGAACGTCCCATACTTCCGGCTGAAGTCTTTCTACCATCTTCTTAGCATTTTTGATATTGTGTGCTGTTCCGTTCTGAACCAGTTCTTTCATAACGAATGGTTTGAACAGCTCGATTGCCATTTCTTTTGGCAGACCACACTGGTAGATCTTAAGTTCCGGTCCTACGACGATAACGGAACGTCCAGAGTAGTCAACACGCTTACCAAGCAGGTTCTGACGGAAACGTCCGGACTTACCTTTCAGCATGTCAGAAAGAGATTTCAGTGCTCTGTTACCAGGTCCTGTTACCGGACGGCCACGGCGGCCATTGTCGATCAGGGCATCTACAGCTTCCTGAAGCATTCTCTTTTCGTTTCTAACGATAATGTCCGGAGCGCCTAATTCAAGAAGACGTCTCAGACGGTTATTTCTGTTGATGATTCTTCTGTACAGATCATTCAGGTCAGATGTTGCAAAACGTCCACCATCCAGCTGTACCATTGGACGAAGATCCGGCGGGATAACCGGGATATTTGTCATGATCATCCATTCTGGTTTGTTACCAGACTCACGGAAAGCTTCTACTACTTCCAGACGTTTTACGATTCTTGCACGTTTCTGTCCGGTTGCACCCTTCAGGCCTTCTGTCAGTTCTGTATATTCTTTCTCAAGATCAATGTTCTCAAGAAGCTCTTTGATGGATTCTGCACCCATTCCTACACGGAATGCGCTTCCCCATTTTTCTCTTGCTTCCTGATATTCAGCCTCTGATAATACCTGTTTGTACATCAGGTCTGACTCGCCCTTATCCAGTACAATATAAGAAGCGAAGTACAGTACTTTTTCCAGAGTTCTTGGGGACAGATCCAAAATCAGTCCCATACGGCTTGGAATTCCCTTGAAGTACCAGATGTGTGATACCGGAGCGGCAAGGGCGATATGGCCCATGCGCTCACGACGTACACTTGCTTTTGTTACTTCAA
>OLNW01002475.1_pt1 | contig 15844 bp, 12 predicted proteins | sample 1672121 | NCBI WGS metagenome assembly OLNW01 (sample SAMEA3136648, study PRJEB25190) | human gut metagenome
CTTAAAGAAATTTTCAAGGGTTGTTGTTGTCTATTGTTCAGTTATCAAGGTTCTTTGTTTGTGTCGTTCTTTTCAAGCGACAGCTTTTATATTTTATCAAAAGCTTTTGTCTTTGTCAAGAACTTTTTTATTTTTCTTTGTTGCTCTTTTCGAGCTTTCCTTTGCCGTCTCACGCGACAGCTTATTTAGGATATCACTTTCAGAACTCTTTGTCAACAACTTTTTTGATTTATTTTTCAATTATTTCATTGATTTTTAAATCTTCCAGTTTCCTTCCGATCAAGAATGTCCCGCCTCCGCGTCTTCTTTCATCTTCTGTTCCTCTGTTGTTTTCTTTGCTGTTCCTCAGCGACGAAGATTATCTTATCACAGCTGTTTTTAATTGTCAATGTTTTTTATATATTTCATGCAATTCAGAATATTCTGAAAAATTAGTATCTGCGTTCCCAAACACTTACAGCTATTGCAAGCTTGCTTGCAGTAAGCTGATAGGGTTGGGGAACATAGGGCGAATGCCCTTAACCGAAAGGACGTCAGTTCTTTCGGTTGTTGCAGATGCGTAAACTGCGTTCCCCAACTCTAACAAATAGATCCGATAGCCAAAACAGCTGTTTTGCAAACGTCTGAATAATAATCAAAAAAACAAAAGAGACCATGCTCAACACAGTCTCTCTCTTTTACTATTTTATTTTCTTTTCAACTTCTCTCGGAAGACGTTCGTACAACCATGTCATACGTTTCAATCTCTTCACCGTCTCTTCATCAAACTGTCCCTTCTCCATTCTCCAGGTCCAGTTTCCGCCAAGTGTAGACGGTACATTGATTCTCGCCTTTCCATCCAGGTTCAGTAAATCCTGCATCGGAGTTACGCAAAGGTTCGCCTTACTGCTCATTGCAAGTCGGATGAAATCCCACGCCAGATCATCTTCATCCAGGCGTTGTGCATTCATATACTCTTTTGCAAAATCTCGCGTCGCTTTATCTGTACTGTGATACCATCCTCTTGTTGTATCATTGTCATGCGTACCCGTATATACAACACTGTTTTCCGGATAATTATGCGGGAGATATGCAGAGCCTCCATTTGGATCAAATGCAAACTGTATTACTTTCATTCCCGGGAATCCACTGTCAGACAACATCTGAAGTACACTTTCTGTCAGGAATCCAAGGTCTTCTGCAATAATATTCAATTTGCCAAGTTTTTCTTCAATTGTACGGAACAGATCCATTCCCGGGCCAGGCATCCATGTTCCATCCACTGCTGTCTTATTTCCATAAGGAATGGAATAATATTCGTCAAATCCACGGAAATGATCAATTCTTACTACATCATATAATTTGAGACAATGACGGATTCTCTTAATCCACCAGTCGTATTCTGTCTTTTTATGATATTCCCAATTATACAGCGGATTGCCCCACAACTGTCCTGTTGCAGAAAAATCATCCGGAGGACATCCTGCTACTGCCACCGGATTATTCTCTTCATCAAACTGGAATAACTCCGGAGATGCCCATGTATCTGCACCGTCAAATGCAACATAAATCGGAATATCTCCAACGATCTGAATTCCCTGTTCATTTGCATAAGCGTGAAGCTGTGACCACTGTTTATCGAATTCATACTGCTGGAATTTGTAAAAATCAATCTCTTCTGCAAGTTCTTCTCTCGCATTCTCAAGTGCTGCTTCCTCGCGGTTTTTCAGGGCTTCTTCCCATTCATTCCAGCTAATTCCACCTTTGCTGTCCTTGATTGCCATGTAAAGACTATAATCATCCAGCCAATACGCATTTTCTTTGATAAAGTTATCATATGCTTCATCTTTTTCGAAACGCTCAAATGCCTTTTTCAGCACTTTAAATCTTGAATTGTAGATTTTTTCGTAATCAATACTGCCTGCCTGCTCTCCAAAATCATACACTTTACATTCTTTTTTTGTCAGAAGTCCTTCTTTGATCAGTGTCTTCAGATCAATAAAATATGGATTTCCAGCATATGTGGAGAAAGACTGGTACGGGGAATCCCCGTATCCAGTCGGTCCAAGCGGCAGGATCTGCCAGTAACTCTGTCCGGCCTCTTTTAACTGATCGATAAATTTATACGCCTCTTTTGAGAAACAGCCGATTCCGTATTTTGATGGCAATGAAAATACCGGTAATAATACTCCGCTCGCTCTTTTCACGTTCTTCTCCTCCTCTTACAGATGCCAGATATCTCTGTTGTACTCTTCGATTGTTCTGTCAGATGAGAAATACCCTGCTTTTGCAATATTTACAAGTGCTTTCTTAGCCCATGTTTTCTGATCTGCATAAGCTCTCAATGCTTCTTCTTTCTTTTCTTTATAGCTGTCGAAGTCAAGAAGAGTCATGAACCAGTCTTTACTGATAATCTCATGCTGCAGTCTCTCAAGATTCTCTTTCTCTCCAACTTTCAGAACTTCCTCGCTTGTAATAAAGTCAATTGCTGCCTTGATCGCAGGATTCTTCTCATAGAAATCTCTTGCGACATAATCAGCCTTTGCATAATGCTCGATTACTTCATCACTGGATGCACCGAATACAAAAATGTTATCGTTTCCAACGAGTTCATGAATCTCAACATTTGCTCCATCCTCTGTTCCGAGTGTTACAGCTCCGTTCAGCATGAATTTCATATTACCTGTTCCACTGGCTTCTTTAGATGCAAGTGAAATCTGCTCAGAAATATCACAAGCCGGAATTAATTTTTCAGCCTTTGTTACGTTATAATTCTCAACCATAACAACCTTCAGGTATGGACTTACCTCTGGATCATTGTTGATGATCTCCTGCAGACAAAGAATCAAATGAATGATATCTTTTGCGATCACATAAGCCGGTGCTGCCTTTGCTCCAAAGATAGCTGTCACCGGTGCAGCCGGAATCTTTCCTGCTTTGATCTCAAGATATTTATCAATGATATATAATGCATTCAGCTGCTGACGTTTGTACTCATGCAGACGTTTGATCTGAATATCAAAGATTGTATCAGGGCTTACTTTTACTCCCTGTGTCTCTTCCAGATATTTGCAGAGTGCTTCTTTATTTGCATGTTTAATCTCTACTAATCTGTCAAGAACCTTCTCATCATCCTTAAATGCAAGAAGTTTCTCAAGTTCAGCTGCATCTTTCTTGTATCCCTCTCCGATCAGTTCATCAAGAAGCTCTGTGAGAGCCGGATTACAATGTAGTAACCAGCGACGGAATGTAATACCATTTGTCTTATTGTTAAACTTCTCTGGATAAATCTTGTAGAAATTATTCAGTTCTGTCTCTTTCAGAATCTCTGTATGAAGAGAAGCAACACCGTTTACACTGAATCCGTAATGGATATCAATGTGTGCCATATGAACTGTATCATTTCTGTCAATGATGGATACGCTTTCATCCTCATATTTTCTTCTTACTTTATCATCCAGTACTTCGATGATCGGCATTAACTGTGGAACTACTTTCCTCAGATAATGTACCGGCCATTTTTCCAGTGCTTCTGCAAGAATTGTATGGTTTGTGTAAGCACAGGTCTTTGAAACAACTTCGATTGCTTCATCCATGTCAAGACCTCTCTCAACAAGGAGACGGATCAGTTCCGGGATTACCATTGTCGGGTGTGTATCATTGATCTGGATCACTGCATACTCCGGAAGATCATACAGCTTGCATCCTTTTGCAACACACTCGTCAAGAATGAGCTGAGCTCCTGCACTTACCATGAAATACTGCTGATAAATTCTGAGAAGTCTTCCGTTCTCATCACTGTCATCCGGATAGAGGAACAGTGTCAGATTCTTTTCAACGTCCTCTTTATTGAAATCAATGCCATCTTCTACGATGCTCTCGTCTACAGAATCAATGTCAAAGAGATGAAGTTTGTTTGTCTTATTGTTATATCCTGTTACCTCAACATCATACATTCTTGCATTTACATTGAGCCCTTTAAACTGTACCGGATATACGACATCTGTCTTTGTGAGCCAGGATTTCTCTTCGATCCATGGGTTCGGAGTCTCTCTCTGAAGATTATTTTTGAACTCCTGTTTAAAAAGTCCCAGATGATAGTTCAGTCCAACACCATCTCCTGCAAGTCCCAGTGTTGCGATAGAATCAAGGAAACATGCTGCCAGACGTCCAAGTCCTCCGTTTCCAAGAGACGGCTCCGGCTCGATCTCCTCGATTGCTGTGATATCTTTTCCATTCTGAGCAAGAATATCTTTTACTTCTTTATAGATTCCAAGGTTGATCATATTATTAGAAAGTAATTTTCCGATCAGGAACTCTGCTGAAATATAGTAAAGTTTCTTTTTGCTGTCTGTGCGCTCTTTTTCTGCTGCCATTTCCTGTACAATCGCAAGAAGTGCATCATAGATCTCTTTCTCTGTTGCCTCTGCAATTCCTTTTCCAAGTTTCTGAGTCAGTTTTTCCTGAATGTTCATGATTCTGTTCTCCTTTCAAATCAATCAGTTCGTTGTATCTCATTTTAATGTGTTACTTTACCTCTTATCAGTGACTATTCGCATCTGTCTTCCGAACAGTTACATCTTATTGCTATGTTATGCATTTTAATACTTTTTTTCTTCATTTTCTTGCAATATACTTTCATATTATTGTACAATACTATCATTATAGATGTTTTAAAGACTGAAAAGACACTTTATGAAAACAGACTGTAAAAATAGTGTCACTGTTCACAGGTAACCTGAAAACAGTTTTTACATAATAAACAGTAATACAAGGAGATTTATGAATCTTACAGAATATCAAAACTATCATGAAGATAAAAAACATACTCTCACTGAATTTCCATATAACCTTTATCCCTGTTCCATACCGCTGGACTTTACTTTTGTGCCCCTTCACTGGCACTCCGAACTTGAAATTATCGTTATAAAAAAGGGAAGTGGGATCATCTCTGTGGATTTTCAAAGGCAGACTGTCACGAGCGGAGATATTATTTTCATTCTTCCGGGACGTCTTCATTCCATTGAACAGGATGGCACAAACTCTATGGAGTACGAAAATATCATTCTACAGCCTGAGCTGTTGATTACCGGTGAAGATGATCTGTGTGCCGAGCGGTTTATCCGTCCACTTATGAACAATCAGTTTCACACAGAGACCTTTTTTTCACCCTCTCTCCCTTATTATGCACAACTCTCTGAGTGTATCCGCCAGCTTGATTTTGTATGTTCATTAAAAAAAGAGGGATGGCAGCTTGCAGTAAAAGGCTGTCTGTTCCAGTTTCTGTTTCTGCTGATTACAAACAGAGCCGTTTCTGAAAAATCATCACCTGTAGGGGAAAAGTCTCTGGAGAAGATGAAAACTATTTTGAAATATGTAGAAGATCATTACAAAGAACATCTTACCATTGAAGACATGGCAGAACTGATATTTTACAGTAAATCACACTTTATGAAATTTTTTAAATGTCACATGGGAACCGGATTTATTGACTATCTCAACGATTACCGCCTTGTCATGGCCGAACGTCTTCTTCGTTCTTCTGACAATTCAGTACTTGAGATTGCAGTACAGAGTGGATTTGATAATCTGTCGTATTTTAATCGGATCTTTAAAAGAAAATACGGTACCTCCCCCGGGAAATACCGTAAACAGTTTTTATAATATGTCTAAAAATTGCAGGCGTGGTTTTGTTACTGTTTACAGGCCACCCGTGAACAATAACAGGATTCCTGAGACCTTCTCTAAGAGTGATAATACAATTCAATCGGATCGATCGGATCAAATGGATGTTCTTCCTCCATCTTTTTATTTCTTCCGTGTCGCTTGAGCAACTCACCACTCTTGTTATACACCCAGAAGGAATATACAAGGAACTTATTCACTTTTCCAATCTTTTCTTTTGTCGTCTTGTTGTAAAGTACACCACCAGCTTTCAATGGTGTCTTCTTATGAATCAGGGAGATCAGTTCCGTCTCGCAGGTAACCGGCTCTGGAAGAATCGTATAGGCTCTTCCGACACAATCCGGTTTATGGGAGTCACTTCCTCCTGTTGTCAGCTTTCCATATTTTTTCGCAAGTCGTGCAGCTTCTGCATTTGACTCTACCGGCTCACAACTATTAAATGCCTCCATAAAATCGAACCTCTTAGTGATCTCCGGGGACAGATAGTAACGTCTCGCATGAGTGAAACTCATATATTTCTCACCACACGGATGTGCCGGTCCAAGAACACCGCCATTTCTGTGTACCAGATCGATCAGAAGCGCCAGTGGCATTCCTCGCATCTCCAGCAGACGCATCTTGACACCTTCCGGCATAATTACGAGAATATGACCCGCATCTCTCGTGTCGTATTCGATTCCTTTTAATACAACAAAATCTGTATGTTTCTTTCCTTTTATATTCTTTTTCCAGTAACGGTATCCATTATACGTGTCATGATCCGTTATCACCATTCCCTGAAATCCATGAGATTTCAAGATCTCGATATACTCTTCAATTCCAACTCGGCTGTCGATGGAACCTTCTTTTACATGACAATGCATATCTATCTTCATACGCATGTCCTCCTTATCTGCAGCATTCCTGTTAAAACATAACCGCTCTCTGACACACTCTGCATCTGTAGTAATTGTTTCCATTTTTTCTATGTCATAATACATATCTCGCATCACAGAGCTTATTTACTGTTACTATTCACTCCCATGCTGTGAACAGTAACTATTTACTGCTGCTCTTTTATTTATTATACCGCGTTCACGCTCCACTGACAACAAAGGACGGACATTTTAAGAAAATCCAAAGTTTTTTCAGACTTTTTTCATGATCTGGTTTTTCCAGAAACTGAAAGTGGATGCTCACCAGTCAATTCTGATCAACATCCACTTTCAATTCGATATTTCTATCATTTTCTTTTTCCACTTTCTCTATCTTTTGGGTTTGATAGATTTTTCAGCTTACGTTACCGGTGGTCTGTACCTCCTTTTCATAAATTCCTGTGGACTTATGTACTCCTGATTCCTTCTGATCGATTTTTCTTCATCATAACTTTCTCGTCATTATGATCTTTCTCTATCTTCTGTCCTCTTTTTCCATCTTCGCTATCCATCAGGTTATAAATAAAACTCTTTGAACTTTCTTATAAGGAAGATCTGTTTTCCAGATCTTTTTATTTGATTGTTCTGTTTGTTTTATTTGTTGACTTTATATTATCATTCTTTTTTCTATATGTCAATATATTTTTGTATTTTTCTTTATATTTTTATTAATTTTCTGTTTTTTTACTTATTTCATCATTATTTTCTAAAATAACAACCAAAATATAACTCTCCAACAAGTTGTTCTAAAATCTTTCTTTCATCTATATGGTTACTGTTCACAGCATAGCTGCAAACAGTAACCATATAGATGCCTATTTTTTCGATTGACTTCTAAAGATGCACACATTAAAATATATCTTGTGTATATGGATAACAAAAGAAGTTTTCTTTCGTTTTTCCTGGAGCGTGTCTTAAAAATGCTTTCTGTAAGATGTATGCCACAATTTGTGGGAGATTTTTGGCACAATACTACTCTTTTAACACGAATATTACATATATAAGGAGACATACTAATGGAACATTTAAAAATTCCTTCCGGATACACTTCTCCACTCACAATCCGTGAAACAGAAGTTGCTATCAAAGAGGTAAAAGATCATTTTGAACGCGCACTGGCTAAGAACTTACATCTGACCCGTGTTTCCGCACCTTTATTTGTACGTCCGGAATCCGGGCTCAATGATAACCTGAACGGTGTAGAGCGTCCGATTTCTTTCGGAATCAAAGAACAGGATGATGCTAAAGCTGAAATCGTACACTCCCTCGCAAAATGGAAACGCTACGCATTAAAGCATTATGGTTTTCATTCCGGTGAAGGTCTGTACACAGATATGAGCGCAATCCGCAGAGACGAAGATACCGATAATATCCATTCTCTCTACGTGGATCAGTGGGACTGGGAAAAAGTAATTTCCAAAGAAGAACGTAATATGGAAACTCTGGAATACACAGTCCGCAAAGTATATGCTGCGCTGAAAGACACTGAGGATTACATTTCCAGAAGATATAATTACATCGAGCCGCTTCTTCCGGACGAGATTTCTTTCATTACATCCCAGGAACTGGAAGATATGTATCCGACTCTTACTACAAAAGAACGTGAGACAAAGATCGCCAAAGAAAAAGGTGCTGTATTTATCGCCAAGATCGGTGGAGTTCTCGCTTCCGGAGAAAGACACGACGGACGTGCACCGGACTATGACGACTGGGATCTGAACGGTGATATCATCGTTTACTATCCGGTACTTGATATGGGACTGGAACTTTCCTCCATGGGAATCCGTGTTGATGAAGTTTCACTGAAAAATCAGCTGAAAGAAGCCGGATGTGAAGAACGTGCGGAACTTCCATTCCAGAAAGCTCTTCTGAACGGAGAACTTCCATATACAGTCGGCGGCGGTATCGGTCAGTCTCGTATCTGTATGTACTATCTGCGTAAAGCACACATCGGTGAAGTACAGTCTTCTATCTGGCCGGATGAGGTTATGAAAGAGACTGCCGAACATGGCATTCATCTTCTATAAGGCAGGATCGCAGAAGCAAACTGCTCACTCTCATATGAATTGTCAGATCAATTAGTATGCGAGATTTACTTTTAAGAGCAGCTATAGAAACAATAAATATCTAAAAAATGGAAGATCCTGACAATTAAATTCTGTCAGGATCTTCCATTTTCTCCCGGATTACTGCAACTGCCTGAAGCATCTGTGCTTTATGCCGGTTTTCTACGAGCTTCTTTTCATAGCAGATCACTCCATGATTTCCATGAGGATCGTTGAAATAGAATCCTGTTTCATCTTCGCCCACAAGCAACAGGCAGTGTTCATTTGAAATCCATGTAAATGTTTCTCCTGTTTCTTTCAGTTTCCATTCTGGTCCGATGATTGGTTCTCTCATATCAATACATGCCCAGAAAATGACAGGCATCCCTTTTTTCACGTATTGTTCCACAAGCTGCTGAGCCGTCTTTCCCGTCTCATCTACCACACGATACTTTAAATGATTTCTCTCATCAGCGCTCTTTTCTTTCTCACGGCTTATCTTATGATAATCAAGAGCTTCCACACTGACGTCTTGCCACTTCTCGCTTTCTTCAAAAAATCGATTCAACGCTTTTACGATAACCGGAGAATAACATCCAAAAGACTCCTCATCATAAGGTGATCCACAGAACATTTTCCTTGGATCCGGTCCGTACTGCTCCCCACGCCGCTGTTCAAATGTATCCTGCTCCAGATAGTTTTCAATAAATTCATCCACACTGATCTTATATCCCAGATACTGCAGCAACATCACCGTAGATACACTCTCACAGCCTGTTGGATATTTTACGCTCTGATCAATGTATGGTACATCTAAAATCATTTCATTCTCTCACTTTCGTTTCAATAAAATCTTGTTGTTGCTAACCAACACCCTGGACATAGCAATAAAATCGTTACCATTTACAGTATCACTGCAGACAGTAACGATTTTTTCCCGTGCTTTTATTTATTTTATCATTTCCTGCTTCTTTCCCTGAACTGCTTTCATTCCAAACAATACTGCAAGCAGGATCAGAAGGCTCACGCCAAGAGTCAGCCACCATAATTTTGTAAGTGCTGCAATGATATAGCCAATCATACACACAACTGCTACAATCGCCGCATACTGCATCTGTGTAGACACATGGTTCAGATGATTACTCTGTGCTCCGGCAGATGACATAACCGTTGTATCTGAAATCGGTGAAATATGATCGCCACATACAGCCCCCGCAAGAACAGCTGAAACAGAGATGATCATCATTTCCAAATTCGCATGACCTGCAAACATTGCGGTTGCAATCGGTACAAGAATGGCAAATGTTCCCCAGGAAGTTCCTGTTGAAAATGAAAGGAAGATTGCCACTGCAAATAAAATTACCGGAATGAAAATACTTGCAGACGCATTATCCCCAACGATTGTACCTACGAACTGGGCAAGTCCCATCGCATCTCCGATTCCCTTCAATGACCACGCAAAGATCAGGATTGTGATTGCCGGGATCATCAGCTTAAATCCTTCTACAAGGCTATCCATGAATCCTTTGAATGTAACTACTTTTCTTGGAAGATACAGAATCATCATAAAGAAGATCGTGATCATTGTTGCAAAGATCAGACTTGTCTCTGCATCACACCCTGCAAAAGCTGTAACAATGTCTGTTGCTCCGCCAAGGAATCCTGTATAAATCATTGCTCCAATCGCAGATATGATCAATACTGCAACCGGAAGCACAAGATCCATTACTTGTCCACTTGGATTTACTTCATCTTCAGATACGCGGTCAAACTCTTCAGCTCCTGTAGTGAACAAATCGCCTTTTGCCGCATTATCTTCATGTTTCTTCATCAGACCAAAGTCAAATCCGCTGACACAGATAAAGAATACCATAACCAGCGTCAGAATCGCATACAGATTATACGGGATGGTGCGCAGGAATAACTGGAATCCGCTGATTCCCGCATCTGCAGGCACATAAGAATTCACTGCTGCCGCCCAACTGGAAATCGGTGCGATAATGCAGACCGGAGCTGCTGTTGCATCAATAATATAAGCAAGTTTCGCTCTGGATACTTTATGTCCATCGGTTACCGGTCTCATAACTGATCCTACTGTCAGACAGTTAAAATAATCATCAACAAAGATCAAAATTCCAAGTCCCATTGTTGCCAGCAGGGCACTTTTCTTCGTCTTAATCTTTGTTCCAGCCCATTTTCCATAAGCTGCAGATCCTCCTGATTTTGCCATCAGAACAATGATCATTCCAAGAAGAACATCAAAAATAAGAATATTCAGATTCATACTGTTCTTCATAATGTCAAAAAAGCTGACAAAGGCGTTCCACGGATGAAATCCTGTGTAAAGAAGCGCGCCTACAGCAACTCCTATAAAGAGCGAGCTGTATACTTCCTTTGTTATAAACGCAAGCAGAATTGCCAGCAATGGCGGTACTAACGCCCACCAGGTTCCTACAAAAATTGAACCTTCCATTATTTTTCTTTCACTCCATTTCTTTTCTTTTCCAGATTTCCAAAAATTTCTTAAAAATCTTTACTTCTTTTGACTTGTTTCTCAGCATCAGAAATCAATTCCTGACATATCCCTTCTTAGAATGTATTTAAAAAATCGTTCCTGCAAACTCTGACATACATTTCACGGAATTTTTTTCAGACACAATTAGGCATATACTTCATTTTATCGAAAGCTTACTTAATTGACAAGTACTTTTTTAAATGATTTTAAATGTGATTCCAAATGATATTTTAAATGACGGAATATATTACTCTTCCATCATCTCTTCTGCCACGCGATTCCAGAAACTGTCAAAATCATTCAGATCCGGAAGGTATATCTCTGCTGTATTCCAGATTTCTGCCAGATCACGATCACTGCTCTTGTCATATACCGCAACAGTCCTGAATCCGGCAGATTTTGCCGTACGCAATGCATGAAGTGTATCCTCAAACACCCAGGTCTGTTCCGGATCTGTATCCATCTGTAATGCTGCTGCAAAATAGATATCCGGCTGATCTTTTCCGCTTCCAATCTCACTGCATGTATAAATTCCCTGGAAATAAGAATAGATCTTCAGACGTTTCAGAGCCGCCTCTGTATTCCTGCGATCTCCCGAAGTTGCGATCACCATCGGAATCTTCCTTGCACGAAACTCATTCAGATACTCTCTGACTCCCTCTTTCAGCGGAACACGTTCTTCATAAAATTCCTTCACTGCTCTGACAAATCCACTGACTACCTCTTCCACTGACTTGTCCAGATTATATTGACTGGTCAGATATTCCGCCGCCTCTTCCATACTCAGTGTAAATAATTTTTTGCCCAGATCTTTTTCTGCTTCAATTCCAAGCTCCCGCAGATAAAGTTCCCCAAGATTCTCCCAGATCGGCATAGAATTCAACAGAACTCCATCTACATCAAATATTACTCCGTTTATCATCTTGCTTTTTCTCCTTTTCATATAGAAATTTAATACTGCATCTGATTTTTGTCAACTATTTGTTACTGTTTGGTTGGTTATGCGGATAAACATCGTTACTGTTCACTCCCATGTCAATCACTCCGCTGATTGGCATGGAGGATGCACGTATTGTCTTGAATGTATCTCGCTCATCGCCAAAAGCGATTGTAAATGGCGAGATACGTTACTGTTTACAGCTATGCTGTGAATAGTAACTAAACAATCTGGATCTGATATAAAGAAACAGCAGGAAAGAAATCATAACAACTTCTTTCCTGCTGTTTCTGTTTTATCTTATTGATTCATTTTCCAAATCCATTTCAAAGCATCTTCGAGGATTAACTCCTATCGCCTGATCCTGACTGCTTATTTGCTCTCAAGAATCTTATCAATACTTACAAGTTTTACGCTCAGAACAAAGATTTCCGCTGCTACTGCAAGGTCTTCCGGTGTAGGATAAGATGGAGCAATACGGATGTTGCTGTCATGTGGGTCTTTTCCATATGGGAAAGTAGCTCCCGCTCCAGTCATTACAACACCTGCTTCTTTTGCTTTTGCTACGATTGCCTTTGCACATCCGTCAAGAGCATCGAAAGAAATGAAGTATCCTCCGCGTGGTGCAATCCAGGAACCAATCTCAAGTCCGCCCAGCTCTCTATCAAGAATATTCAGTACTGCCTCGAATTTCGGACGAAGGATATCTGCATGTTTCTTCATGTGTTCTACGATTCCGTGAATATCCTTGAAGAATCTTACATGACGAAGCTGATTTACTTTATCATGTCCGATTGTCTGTACTTTCATTGTATTTCTGATATCTTTTAAGTTTGCATCAGATGCTGCAATTGCTGCAATACCTGATCCAGGGAAACTAATCTTGGATGTAGATGAGAACTTGTAAACCATATCCGGGTTTCCAGCCTTCTTACATTCCATAAGGATCTCGATCAGATAATCCTGCTTATCTTCATACAGGTGATGCACGCAATATGCGTTGTCCCAGAAAATACGGAAATCTTCTGCTGCCGGTTTCAGATTGGCGAAACGGAATACTGTATCATCTGAGTAAGTGATTCCCTGTGGATTAGAGTATTTCGGAACACACCAGATTCCTTTTACTGCCGGATCATTGTTTACATATTTTTCTACCAGATCCATATCCGGTCCTTCCGGTGTCATCGGAATATTGATCATCTCAATTCCAAAATGCTCTGTGATTGCAAAGTGTCTGTCATATCCAGGAACCGGACAGAGGAATTTTACTTTATCCAGTTTCGCCCATGGTGTGCTTCCCATGATACCATGTGTCATTGCACGTGCTACTGTATCATACATTACATTCAGACTTGAATTACCAAAGATAATTACATTGTCCTTCGGAACTTCCATCATATCAGCAAGCAGCTGTTTTGCTTCACTGATTCCATCCAGGCCACCGTAGTTACGGCAATCCACACCATCTTCACATGAAAGCTCTACTCCGCTGTTCAGTACGTCCATCATTCCCATAGACAGATTCAGCTGATCAGCAGACGGTTTTCCTCTGGACATATCAAGCTTCAGGCCTTTTGCCTTTACTTCTTCGTACTGTGCCTCGAGCCCGCTTTTGAGCTCCAGTAATTCTTCTTTACTCAAATCTTTATATGCAGTCATTGCAGGAATCCTCCACTCTTTCTTAATCTATTATGATTTTCTCATACGCTGTTTGTTATTTTATACAATTTTTGACGGTTCGTCAATGGTTTCTTGCATTTTTTCTTTTTTACTTCTTTATTTTTAATAATTTATCATTATTTTTGCATTTCAAAGTCATTTTTCATTCATTTTTAATCCTTGTTTTTATACAAAACACATTTTTGTCCGTTTTCCGCACAATAATGATTGTTCTTTTCTATCGAAATATGGTAAGCTGTTCACAGGCAGTAATGTATTATGGAGTACACATCTTTTTGTACTTGTTTCTATTTCTGCTATTAATCAGCTCAGGGTGCCGTATGAAATGTATTTTCATATTTTGTAAGTCAGGCACTCCATTATGAAAGGAGACATTTTATTATGAAATTTACTTTTGCACACAACAATCTGAATGTATATGATCTTGAAAAATCTCTGGATTTTTATGAAAAAGCACTGGATCTGAAAGTTTCACGCACAAAGGAAGCTGAGGACGGTAGTTTTAAACTTGTATATCTTACAGATGGAATCACCCCTCACCTGTTAGAACTCACATGGCTTCGTGATATGGATCGTCCTTATGAACTGGGAGATAATGAAATTCATCTTGCATTTGATGTAGATGATTTCGATGCTGCTTACAAAAAGCACAAAGAAATGGGATGTATCTGCTTTGAAAATCCTGCAATGGGAATCTATTTCATCGAAGATCCTGATGGATACTGGCTGGAAGTCGTTCCCGCAAAATAATTCTCAACATACTTATACAAATAAATCCTCCTTATGCACAGTTTATATTGTGCATGGAGGATTTATTTTTTTGTTAAAACAAGTATTGCATTTAAATACTTTAAATAAAACAGAAAAGACATCTGAAATAAATTTTTCTTTAAAATAAAAGTCATCGTAACTCATTCTCTGAATACGATGACTTTTTAACTTATTTTACTGTTTTAAAACTAAAAATAAATGTACATTATTATTGCAGTCATGTCGTTAAATGAAATGTACATTATCATATCCCTTTCAAATAAAACTTATCTAATTGTGAATTTTCCTTACTGACCCGACTGATTGATTTTTTTCAATAGCGACATCTTCCATTGCAACGGGATTGCTAATTCCGCTAGTCATGATAATCTCCCCTACTATTTTGATATCAATATAAGTAATATACCAATTTGTATTTGTCTTGTATGTCCATTCTCTTTGCAAAAAAATGTAATCTTTTCAGAAATATCAAATCCTACAACATACTCTTTTTCTTGTTCGATTATCTTCCATATTAATATAAGGAATATAATGCGAAAGGTAGGATAGATACAATGATCAGAGATAGAACAAAATAATTAGATTGGAAATGGTAGCAAGTTGATAGTTGAAAGGAGAATTTATTTATGAAAACAATGTTGGAAGAATACGGCAAGATCGTTGTTGTTTCCATTGTGATCGCGATCATGATCGGGGCAGCTGCGTTACTTCGGGGGGGGCAAATCGAACTGCCGTTCCAGAAGATTACTAAATTAGGAAGTGATGAATTTACGGTTGCAACAACTGGACGTTCAAAGCCACCAACAACAGTAGATTCCACCGTTTGGATTTATATTGATAAAAATAATGAACTTGTAATATCTAAGAATAAAATAACAGCACCAGCTGATGCACTTTTAAAAGAAAAATCAATAACTGTTCAAGGTAATGGATTGTCAAGTAATGGTTCATTTGATTCAAAGTTAGTAAAGAGTATCAAATTTGCGAAAAAAATAAGACCTATATCATGTAGATGTTGGTTTACTGGTTTTACAAATTTAGCAGTAGTAAAAAATATTGAAAATTTATATACAGATCAATGTACTGATATGGGATTTATGTTTAATAATTGTTCTTCATTAAAAGAAATAAATTTAAAATATTTTGAAACCAGTAATGTTACAAATATGAGATGTATGTTTAGTAAGTGTTCTAGTTTGAAATACTTAGATTTAAGTTCTTTTGATATCAGCAAATCAAAAGATGTTAGTTATATGATGAGGGTGTGAAACTTTTTCTGTAAATAGCTAATAACAGCAAGGTCTTCTATGGTAAAATA
>OLNW01002481.1_pt1 | contig 15830 bp, 18 predicted proteins | sample 1672121 | NCBI WGS metagenome assembly OLNW01 (sample SAMEA3136648, study PRJEB25190) | human gut metagenome
GGCACTGACAACAATCCTCATGATCAAGCCGCCTCCTTCGTCCCTTTAGCACGGAAATCACCGATCCGTTTTCTTTTAGTTTTCATCTTCTCTCTCCATCATAAAATATATTTTCCATCCGGTTTCTATTCTGCATCAAAATCTGCCTTAAATACACCTTCAGGTGTCTTCATCGTCAAAATGCCCAGATTAAAGTTCTCATCCTGAATGGTGATATGATATTCAAAGACGACATCTTCGTCAAATTTTGATAATAATATATATTCTCCGTTTTCTTTACCTTCAATCTGGTCACAAATATCATCATACACATCGGCTCCTGAAATAGCCCGAGGATATCCGGATGCCTTAATCTTCTTCTCAATCGCTTCGTACAATTCGTTCATTATACTTCCTCACTTTCTGATTTCTTTTTCTCAAAAAAAAAACTGCTTATATAGATTTCTATCATACAATTCTTCCTTTAAGCATAAAACCAGGCCCAGCCCTTTTTGATAGATAGTACCAGTATACCATACTCAGGAACAAATCGAAAATCAAACAAGCAGTTCTTTTAAAAAATTTTATTGTGTTATTTTTATATACATCTCCGGTCTCCGATCCCGGAAAATTCCCCATTCAAGACGTTTATCAGCCAGATCAGCCAGATCATACACACCGGTTAAAATCTCTTCCTGATCTCTGGACGCGCAGGCTTTCAATCCACCTGTTTCATCTGTCATAAAAGAAGAGCCATAGAAAACAAGGGCTGACCTCTGTCCGCCATTTTCAGAAGATGGAGTCACTTCTTCCCGGCCTATCCGATTGGCAGCAATCACAGGCATGAGATTGGCAGCCGCATGTCCCTGCATGCAGCGTCTCCAATGTGGCATACTGTCACATTCAAGAATCGGTTCGGAGCCAATCGCCGTCGGATAAAGCAGTATCTCTGCTCCCATAAGGGCCATACATCTGGCCGTTTCCGGAAACCATTGATCCCAGCATATACCAATCCCTATCTTGCCGTAACGGGTATCAAATACTTTGAAGCCGGTATTCCCCGGTGTAAAATAAAACTTTTCCTGATAATAATGATCATCCGGAATATGTGTCTTACGATACACCCCCGACAATGTGCCGTCCGCATCAATGCAGGCAATGGAATTATATAATGTGTTTATATCCTGTTCATAAAAGCTGATCGGCAATACGACGTTGAGTTCCTTTGCCAGCCGCATGCCCATCTGCACCGCATCGTTTTCTTCCACAGGCTTTGCCAGATGATAAAAATCATATCTGCGCTGCTGGCAAAAATATTCCCGTTCAAAAAGTTCCGGCAGCAAAATGATCTGTGCACCATCTCCCGCTGCCTGCCGTACCATTTTCTCGGCCTTTTCAAGGTTGGTCTGCAGATTCGTACTGCACTGCATCTGAATAGCTGCTATCTTAACATTTCTCATTAATAATTATTCTCCCTGTTCTGCTTTTCCAAATGGAATCTGCTGTGTAATACAATGAATATTGCCTCCGCCTGTCAAAATATCCCTGGCATCAACAGTAATCACTTTCCGTTCCGGGCAAAGTTTTTCCATGATTTCTGCTGCTCTCTGATCACTTTTGATATTTTCTCCGTCAAAAGCCGGCATTACCACTGCACCGTTTGAAAAGTAGAAATTCACATAGGAAGCCGCCAGACGTTCTCCTTCCTCTCTCGTATCTTCACCATCTTCAAAAGCATAACCTTCCAAATCCTCTTTTGTCACACACACCGGCACATCCGGTATCGGAAGCTTATGCACTTTTATCCTTCTTCCTCTGGCATCTGTCTGGGATTCCAGATAGCGAAGACATGCCAGCGAAAGCGGATACTGCGGATCATCTTCCCGATCTGTCCAGGCCAGAACCACTTCTCCCGGTCTGATAAAAGCACAGACATTGTCCACATGTTCATTTGTTTCATCATTATAAATGCCTCTTGGAAGCCAGAGAACCTTTTCAGCCCCCAGAAACTGCTGCAGCTTTTCCTCTATCTCCGCTTTTGAAAGCTGAGGATTTCTTCCCCGGCTCAGCAGGCATGACTCAGTCACCATCACTGTCCCTTCACCGTCACTGTGAATAGATCCACCTTCCAGTACAAAGGGAGAGGCATCATAACAGACATAGCCTTCTCTTTTTGCAAATGCTGCCGCAAAAGCATCATCTTTCTGCCATGAGGCATACAAGCCGTCTTCCTCACCGCCCCAGGCATTAAATGTCCAGCTGATGCCACGCACTGCGTCATCTTTGACAACAAAAGTAGGCCCTATGTCTCTTGCCCAGGCATCATCGGTTTCCACCTCAAATACAACTACCGGGAAATGCTTCTTTTCTGAAATTTCCCTCTGAAATTGTATGTTATGTTCATCAGCAAAGGCCTTTGCCCTGGGAAGCGCCGCCTTCCCGCACGCCAGATACACAGCCTCACTTTCAGCAATTGCCTGCATCACAGCGCAAAAAGCCTTTTCTGCCGCTTCAGGATTCTTTTTCCAGGAGCCCGGACGCTGCGGCCATATCAGGATACATCCCTTGTGACAGGCATATTCTGCCGGCATATGATAGCCATCTGCTGACGGAATTGTTTTGATATTCTTCATTTTCTTATTCCTAATATACGAACCATATAATATTTTATCTATAAACGCATTTTGAAATCCTGATAGTCGAATTTTCTTACCATTTCTGTGCTTCCATTTTCACGAAGCAAAGCGATGCCCGGAAGAGGCATACCGTTAAAGGTGTTATTCTTGACCATGGAATAAATTGCCATATCTTCAAACACCAGACGGTCGCCAATCTGAACCGGCTTTTCAAAACTGTAATCACCAATCACATCTCCAGCCAGGCAAGTCATAGAAGAAAGCCGATAGGTATACGGTTTCTGATTTGCCTCGTATCCACCGGACAGTGGCGGACGATATGGCATTTCCAGGACATCCGGCATATGACAGGCTGCTGAAACGTCCAAAATCAATATATCCATATCATTATGAACAATATCCATCACCTCTGTCACCATATAACCGGCATTCAATGCCACTGCTTCTCCTGGCTCCAGATAAACTGTCACATGATAGGTATTCCGGATATAGCGAATCAGTTTCACCAGTGTTTCATACTGATAATCTTTCCTTGTAATATAATGACCGCCGCCAAGATTCAGCCACTTTATACAGTGAAGATATTTTCCGAATTTTTCTTCAAATGCCTGAAAGGTTGTCACAAGATCATCCGCATTTTGTTCACACAATGTGTGAAAGTGTAGTCCTTCAATCCCCTCCGGGAGCACTTCCGGAAACTGTGCTTTTGTGACTCCAAGTCTCGATGCATAACCGCATGGGTCATAAATGTCATGACCTTCCTGTGTCGAGCACTGGGGATTCACACGGATGCCGACACTGACCCCCTTTGCCTGACAGATATCTTTATATTTTTCATACTGTGCAAAGGAATTAAAAATAATATGATCGCAGATCGTCACCAGTTCCTGCATATCCGCTTCTTTATAAGCCGGTGCAAAAACATGATTTTCTTTTCCCATCTCTTCATATCCCAGTCTGGCTTCGTACAGGCCGCTGGCAGTTGTTCCGCTGATGTACCGACCGATCATTGGATAAAGTCTGTACATGGAAAATGCTTTCTGTGCCAGCAGAACATGACAGCCAGTATCCTTTTCTAACTGCTGCAGGATTTCAAGATTGTGTCGGATTCTGCCTTCATCCACTACATAACAGGGTGTCGGCAGTCCCTCAAACATCATTCTACTGTCTGTGGATTTTCATCCACAACCCATGGCAAACCATACTGGTTGAGCATATCCATAAACGGATCCGGGTCAAATTCTTCAATATTGAAGACACCATCTTTATCCCATACTTTATCCAGCACCAATGCTGCACCAATCATAGCCGGCACACCTGTTGTATAAGAAATCGCCTGAGAGCCCACTTCTTTGTAGCATTCCTGATGATCACATACATTATAGATGTAAATAGTCTTTTCTTTTCCATCCTTCTTTCCTGTGAAAATACAGCCGATATTGGTCTTTCCAACCGTGCGAGGTCCCAAAGAAGCCGGATCCGGAAGCAGTGCTTTCAAAAACTGAATCGGAACAATTTCTCTGCCTTCATACATAATTGGTGATGTAGAAAGCATTCCCACATTCTCCAGACACTTCATATGCGTCAGATAGCTCTGTCCAAAAGTCATAAAGAAACGAATTCTTTTTACACCGGGTACATTTTTGGCCAGTGATTCGATTTCCTCATGATGAAGCAGGTACATATCTTTCTGTCCAACCTGAGGGAAGTCATATTCACGTTTAATCTCCATAGGCTCTGTCTCAACCCAATGACCATTTTCCCAATAGGAACCATTGGCAGATACTTCACGCAGATTAATCTCCGGATTGAAATTCGTTGCAAAAGGATAACCATGATCACCGCCATTACAATCCAGAATATCAATGGTATCAATTTCATCAAAATAATGCTTCAGCGCATAGGCTGTGAAGACGCTTGTAACCCCAGGGTCAAAACCACTGCCCAGAAGTGCTGTAATACCGGCTTCTTTAAATCTGTCCTGATAAGCCCACTGCCAGGAATAATCAAAATATGCCGTAAATCCTTCGTCTTTGCATCGTTTTTCATAAATTGCACGCCACTGTGGATCATCCGTATCTTCCGGTTCATAATTGGCTGTGTCAATATAATCCACCTTGCATGCCAGACAAGCATCCATGATTGTCAAATCCTGATACGGCAATGCCACATTCAAAACCGCATCCGGCTGATAATCTTTAATCAGTGCAATCAGTTCATCTACATTGTCTGCATCCACCTGGGCCGTTGTAATCTTCGTCTCTGTCGTTTTCTCCAGCTTTTCCTTCAAATCATCACATTTTGACTTTGTTCTGCTGGCAATACAGATTTCTGAAAATGTTTTGCTGTTCTGACAGCATTTGTGAATAGCCACACCGGCAACACCGCCGCATCCAATAATTAATAATCTTCCCATTTTTAATCTCCTCTGCTTTTCTTTTATTTCATCATGTATTTATAATGCATTTGTTATCTGCTCTTTAGAAAGCTCTATTTCTTACGATCTTCCTCTTCCTCCAGCATGTCTTCTACATATCTCGGCAGCATAAACGCTCCTTTGTGCAGATTGGTTGTATAATACCAGGTTTTAATATGACGTTCCTTCCATCTTTTGGCATCCAGATGTTCCAGTGGATGGTATTTCTTGGAAGCAAAACCAAAAAGCCAGTATCCCGAAGAACAAGTCGGAATGTGTGCCTGGTATACCCTGCTGATTGGAAAACTGTGACTGGCCTTTCTGTGCATCACCCTGCAGGATTCCTCATCCTCATCATAAAAAGGACTTCCATGCTGATACACCATGATACCGTCTTCTTTCAGCGCTCTATAACAGTTGCCATAAAACTCTTTTGTAAAAAGACCGGCATTATGTCCCAGCGGATCAATGGCATCGTTGATAATCAAATCGTATTCATTCTGTTTTAAACGCAGAAACTTCAACCCGTCTTCATAATAAATGCTGACTCTCTTATCCCCCAGGCCGCAGGCATTATCCGGGAAAAATTCTTTGCAGACTTCCACAAAAACCCGATCCGGTTCCACCACATCGATTTTCTCAATTTCTTCATAGTAGCCCAATTCTCTGGCCACACCGCCGTCTCCGCCGCCGATCACCAGAACATTTTTTACATGCGGATGTACCGCCATTGGCACGTGCACAATCATTTCATCATAAATAAACTCATCCTTTTCAGAGAATACAATGCTGCCGTCAGCACTTAAAAACCGGCCGAATTCATCCGAATCAAACACATCGATTCTCTGAAATTCTGTCTGAAGTCCAAATAATTGTTTTTGAACCTTGACGGAAACCTTGACTTTCTCTGTGTGATAATCAGAAAACCACAGTTCCATTGCTCTCCCTCCTTCTATCAATATTTTCCTGTCAATACGAACAGTGATTCTACTGCCGGATCCTGCATGCCCTGCATGGAACAGCCTTTTTCTTTTGCATAGATAATATAATCAATAATCTCCCGGGTAATCATTTCCCCCGGCGCCAGAATCGGAATTCCCGGCGGATAGCACATAACAAACTCACTGCAGATCATTCCTTCTGTCTCACGAATCGGCACGGATTTCTTCTCGCCGTAAAAAGCGGTTTGCGGTGATACGCAAACTGTCGGCTTGATATACTCCGCATTTGGCATCTGCTCAGGATTCTTCGCATAAAGGCGCTTGATGTCCGCTAAAGCCCCCACCAGCCGCTCAATGTCCTGTATTCTGTCACCAATCGAGATATACGCCAGAATATTGGCAATGTCACCCAATTCAATCTGGATATCATATTCATCCCGCAAAAGATCATAGACTTCAATACCGGCCAGTCCAATATCTCTTGTATACACTGACAGCTTCGTCACATCAAAATCATAAATGCTGCCGCCATTAATCATATCCTTGCCATAGGCATAAAATCCACCAATGGAATTAATCTCTTCTCTGGCATATTCTGCCATACGGCTTACTTTCTCAAAAGATTCCTTTCCCCGGAGAGCCAGATTTCTCCTGGAAATATCAAGGCTTGAAATCAGCAAATAGGAAGCACTGGTGGTCTGAGTCAGATTGATAATCTGACTGACATACTCCCAATTAACATTCTTTCCTGTCAGCAGCAAAGAACTCTGCGTCAGACTGCCGCCGGATTTATGCATGGAAACAGATGCCATATCCGCTCCGGCGTCCATGGCACAGACCGGCAGATTCTCTCCAAAATATAAATGCGTACCGTGGGCCTCATCCACCAATACAAGCATCTTATGTGCATGAGCCACTTGAACAATTGTACGCAAATCCGAACAAATCCCGTAATAAGTCGGATTGTTCACCAGTACTGCGACAGCTTCCGGATTCTCTTTGATTGCTTTCTCCACTTCAGCAACCTGCATTCCAAGGGATATTCCCAACTTATTATCCACTTCCGGATTCACATAAACCGGAATCGCACCACATAACACCAGAGCATTGATCACACTCTTATGCACGTTTCTGGGCAAAATAATTTTGTCGCCGGCCTTGCAACAGGAAAGTACCATGCTTTGCACAGAAGATGTTGTTCCGCCAACCATAAAAAAAGCATGGGCTGCACGAAAAGCCTCTGCTGCAAGTTCTTCTGCTTCCTTGATCACTGATACCGGATGACAGAGATTATCCAACGGCTTCATGGAATTGACGTCCAGGCTGACACATTTCTCTCCCAGAAGTTCCACCAATTCCGGATTTCCTCTTCCCCTTTTATGTCCCGGCACATCAAAAGGGACTACTCTTCTTCGCTTTAAGCGCTCCAATGCTTCATACACCGGCGCATGCATCTGTTTATTTCTGTTCATTTCATCACTCCATAACACAAAAAAAGACAGGCAAAACTCACCTGTCTTTCATGTCTTATTCATATTCTTAGTGCTATATGCTATACCCTGTCTATTCACTCTCATATCTACGAAAAATATTTCCAGAGCCTATCGTTGGTACTCCTACCAGCAAATATTTGCTAATCCTACGTTTTATTGACCATTTCACAAGTGATGTTTGATTCTGAGCCTTCTTCTCAGACAAAAGACTTATAAAATTTAGCTTTTAACTAAATCAATAATGCGGTCTCTCACCGCAATCGGCAGCTGCCCCGCCTGTCCGTATGGGCTTAACCAAATAATTGGTGGGCAAATATTTGCATGAAAACAATCTTCGCTTCATGTTGTGTATAGTATAACATGAAGATTTTCAAATGACAAGACGCAATATTACATTTTTAACTGTACAATATTACATTTTTAACTGTGCTTACTGCTTTATTATTGTGTTATAGCATACTGCATTATTATTTTATATCATACTGTCCTATCAGGCGCTGTGTCTCAGCCTTCATCTGATCAACCACAGCTTCCGGTCCCAAAATCCTGACACTTTCACCCAGTGAAAATACCCAGCCCAGAAACTGCCTGCTGACACGGACATCCACACTGACGTTGAAATGATCCTCATCCACAGGAATCATCATAACATCTTTGCCGAAGCGGTCAATGATAACGCCTGCCAGGCCATTGCTCACCTGCAGCTTCACCGTTTCCTCTTCACCACCGAACATGCCGAAACTTTTTCTGGCATAATCAGCCATATCCAGTTTCTTAAAATGTTCTCTGCCCTCCCGGGTCTCATTGGAAAGCGCGATCCTCAGCATCTTGTCAACTCTGAAATGCTTGATCAGACCTGCCTCAGAATCAAATCCCACCAGATAATAGTTCTCATCATCCCAGGATAATCCCCAGGGACTGATATGATACCAGGCCCCGCCATGACGCAGTTGGGGTTCCTTCTTCACATTCCACTGAAAATACTGAAACCGAATCTTCTTGTTCTCCGAAATCGCATTATGAATGGCATCCACGGTGTAGTAAATACTCTCATTCATGGCCTTGATTCTTCCGGATACATAGACCTGACGCTGCAATTTCTGGGCATCATACTCACTGACCATTGTTTCCAGCTTCTTGATCAGACTGTTAGATTTCTTCTCCGTGATGAACTTGGAAGACTGAATGGCATCCACCAGAAGTTTAAGTTCCGGCAATTCAAAGGGTCTGTTGACCACATGATAGCGATAACGATTGCCATCCTGTTCCCCTTCCACCTCTATGCCCAGTATCTCCAAATCCCTCAGGTCATTGTAAAGACTCTTTCTGTCTGCCGTAATATCATACTCTGCAAGGGCCTCCTTGATCTCCGGCATGGTGATATAATGCTCTTCATCCGTTTTCTTCATCATAATCTGCGCAAGTCTGTATAACTTGAACTTCTGGTTCGTTCCCTTTGGCATATGTAGTTTCTCCCATCTTCTGCTGATCATAGGCAATCGCCGCCCTGCAAACGCACACTGTCTGCTTATTTGCCAAATGTGTTGCTGTTCTTGGCTGCTGCCTTTGCACTCATGGTATTCGCTGCCTCAAAAAGTGATGATGTCGGTGCAACCGGACACATCAGGACCCTGCCTGTTCCTCTGTAAACATTCACAAGGCCTTCGCCGCTGACAGCCGAGCCAACCAGCGTCTTTGTTGTTCTCTCCACTGTAAAATCAAGATTCGATGACCAGCAGACTGCCAGATTGCCGTCGATTTTCAGCTCATCGTTTTCCAGAACAACTTCGATCAACTCTTCCTCCGGCACATTGCTCTCAAGTGCAGCCACACCATCTCCCTGAAGACTGAGATTAAACAGGCCTTCACCGCCGAGAACTGCGGATGAGATATTCTTTCTTGCAACCACTTTATTCTTCACATTGGCATCACAAGCAAGAAACATGCCGTCCTCTATGGTCATGCCTGTTGCACCCCATTTTGCCATATCCACCAGAATAATATACTTATACGTCGGTTCCAGTACCAGACAGCCTTCTCCCACATATTCAGGCTTCACGGCTGTTTCCTTTGTCACGGCCCCTTTGATGGCCTTTCCGAACAAATCGCCGATTCCCTTGACGCCGGACGTTGCCTCAACATGACCGCCCATCCACTGCATTGCTCCTGCCTGGATAATGGCTGAATGATTCTTGTCAATATCAATGACAACCTGTCTTCTTCTCACATTCATCTTGCTCATAAAATATTCATTCATGGCATTCATCGGTGATACACTGGCATCCTGCATATACTCCAGCACATGAAAATTGCCGATGGATTTGATAAATTTTCTGTTGTCATTCTGTAAATTTTCAATTCGCATAAAAAAATCCCCCTTACTGCGGCCTACTGCTTTTCTTCATTCACGACCGCTCTATGGTTCTATTATAATCTAAAGACGCCGTCAGTAAAACCCTTTTAGCAGCGAAATAACATATGCTAATTCACCGGATTCACTGACGGCGTCCTCTATGGTCTCAAAAAGTGCTGACATAACAATATCCCCGTCAACGACGAGGATATCTTCGATACTGGCATGCAGTAATCGGCTTAATATAAGGAAATTGTCGAGACTCGGCAAAGACTTGCCGGATATCCATTTGTAAATAGCCTGAGGATTCTCAAATCCCATAGCCCCCTGGACATCTCTGACGGTGTAGCCATTCTTCATCATCAGCTTCCGAATCTGTGCACCGGTCTTTTCCTGTTGGATTGATAAATATATTGGCTGCATATGTATACCTCCTCATTCATCTCCATCCCAAAACACGCTTCTATTGTATCACTACGTGAGGATAAAGTCTATCCTGAACCGAGTAATATTTTCGTTTTCTGCCCTTGATTTGTATACTGTCCGCTGTTATCTCACACGGCAGATACCACACCTCCACACCGGCCGCCATCGCTTCTGATAATGCCTGTCCAAATGCCGGATGCGTTGTCATGTTCGGTCGTACAACCATCACCCCTGGCATGGCGATCACGAAGGCCAGTATACAGTGATACCCCTGTTTCACGGCATGCATCAGTTCATGCAAATGCCGGACTGCCCGTTCACTGGGTGCATCCGGGAAATATCCGATACCGTCAATTTCCAGTGTACATCCCTTGACTTCCATCAGATATTTCTCATCCTTCTTCTCCATATAAAAATCCAGGCGGGAATCACCGTATTTATATTCCGGCTTAATAAAAGTGTAATCTCTCCCTGCTAGCCACTCACCAACGACTTTATTCGGGACCTGACTGTCAATATTCACCCACCCCAAAGATTCTTTATACACACTGATCAAATCATATTTTGTTTTTCTATTCGGATTATCTGAACAAGTCAGCGTTACCCTGGCTCCGGGAAATAGCAGTTCCTTCATACGCCCCGTGTTTTTCACATGAACCGTTTCCTGTACTCCCCCAATCAGCACTTCCGCTGTAAAACGATTATTGCGGCCAACGAATTCGCCTTCCGTTACATTTGTATATTTCATAAGTTACATTCCCATATTCATCACATAAAACAATACAACAATTTATATCCTTTTAAAATCAAATGTGCATCTTTTCTATCATACACTCATGTTTTTTATTCTCCTTATTATAATTAATTCCTACAAGCAAAATTGCCCCTATATAATTTTTAATAGCATTTGGATACTTCTTGTCCTTTATCTGCTGTAAAGCACTCTTGGCACTCTTATTCCACTTCAATTCTACAATAAGTGCCGGATAATCATTCTTATATTCCGGTTTGGGAATAAATACAAAATCTGCAAATCCTCTGCCCGTAGGCAATTCTCTCACTGGCTTAAAATAATATTGCATTGCACTGAGATAAGCAACTGCCAATACACTGCTGAGCGAATTTTCATTATTATATTGAATCGCTGAAACATACTCTTCATGTATCTTTTCTATCTGTTCAGCAACTGATGTTCCATCCATATCTAAAGTTGCGTCCAATAACCGTTCCGATTCCCGCTGAAAAACCATCAACTCATTCCATTGTTTTCTTCTTGTTGCCCGAAGCAGCTCCTGCCGTATTTCTTCATTCGGTACAAATGCCATTTTGGAGTCCGCAGAATATGCCAAATACCCCATGTGAATCAAGTATGTGAGGACATCGTCTTTATTTACAATATTCGATATGTCATTTTGAAATGAGGCAACATCCACATCAACCGATGCCCCCGACAACATTTCAATAATAGATGTCTTTAATCCATCAAAATCCATATTGATCAATGGTACAATTGAATCATATGAAGCGGTTGCTGACCAGTAGCTTTGAAAATTTCCATCAATCATCGTATTTACGACTGCATTAGGATTATAAACCTGATATGCCCCCAACTGATAGCCATCATACCAACGTTTCACTTCCGTAAAGTCTTTATTGTACACTTTGCAAAGTTCTTTTACTTCATTTTCTGTAAAACCAATATAAGAAGCCAACGGTCCTGCATTCAACATTGAATACTCACGAAAATTATTCAGTGCAGATTGTGTTCGTTCCTTCTTAATTGGCAAAATACCTGTAAGATATGCCAACTGAATATACTTTGTTGGCTCTATTCCTTTAAACATACTTCTAAGAAACCGAATATAGTCATCCTGTACTTTCTTATTCGCTGCTTCATCTCGAATCAACACATCCCATTCATCAATAATAATGACAAATTTCTGCCCTGTTTTATTTCTTACACGTGAAAGAGCATCCGGTAAGGATAACACCTCTGAAGGCAAAATATCAGGATAAACATCTTTCAACTCATCCAATACTATTTTTGTAATATACCCAACAACTTTATCCTTATCGTCGCAATTCGTCAAAAACCACTGAATATCAATATGGATAACATCATACTTATTCAGATGCCTTTTAAAATCTGGTGTTTTGCCTATATCCAGTTTTGAAAACATCTCTTCTGATGATGCACCTTTACTATAATACGCTGCAAGCATATTTGCAGCATATGATTTTCCAAACCGACGTGGACGGCTGTTGCAAATATATGCATCTGTCGAATCCAATATATTATTCATACATGCAATCAATCCCGTTTTGTCTACATAAATTCTGGAATTCAGTGCTGCCTGAAAGGCACTGTTATCCGGATTAACAAATCTTCCCATTATGACACCTCCCCAAAAAATATTCCCATATTCATCACATAAAACAATACAACAACCTGCATCAGCAAAATCAACGGCACCCCAACTGTAAAATAAGCTTTCTTCGTCTTATGGTGAAATCCATACATGCCAATCAGCGCACCTACCGAACCACCGATAAATGCCAATCCCAGCAATGTCACAATTCGCACTCTCTGCCTATTGGACTTCGCATTCATCTTATCCACACCAAATACAATGATTGTCAGTATATTCACTACCGCTAGATAGATCAGCAAAATTCTATGCTGCATCAAATAATCCCAGAAATCAATATGAATCTGATCCCCATGATAGCCTTTCACTATCAGCAATAGAATAGCCTGAATAACCAACATGCAAAGTGTAAAAACCCTTGACATCATATTCTCTTTGACTGCTTTTCTGTCAAAAAGAATAATCATGAGCAAAATTCCTGCCGAACCGCCAAGTAAGACTATGAACATGCAGAGCTTCTCAAACCAGTCTCTTGTCTGATGCTTATAGACTAAAACCTTGATACCGTAAATCACCAAAGCAATGATATTGATGATAAGTAAGTATCGGTCAAATATATTCAAATTCATCAATATAATACCTCGTTTTGTCAATGGGCTGAGAATTTTACCTTGTACTTGTTATCCATAATAAATTTATAATATACATTCCCGTTAAGTTTATATCCGTCCTCAATAGTGTATTCATGTCAAGCTACGCGTGATAATAACGATTCCTCTTTTTTAGAGAAACCTTGTAACTTTATTATAATTTAATTGTACGTACAAAACAACCCTCTGTCACGTATACTAATTTTCAGCGATTTATGCGCTTTTTAATTGCCATCTCTCTATAGCATTAGTATACCATAAGAATTAGGCAAATAGGGCCTTTCTTCTTACAAAATGACCATTACAAACGACTTATCAATCATTTGTAATGGCCCGCTGCTTATACAAAGGATAACTCCTCTTCTTCTTTTTTCTCTGCCTTCTCATTCATTGTATAACTCACCAGGCTTTTCTTGCTCAGCTTACATAATGTTCCATTCGGAGTTACCATCACAACTTTCGCATTGGCCTGATTGTCAATCTTGTCGTAGATTCTTCCGGCACTCATGCTTTCTCCAATCATTGTATACGGACTATTGGCAACATAACCTATCTTCCCCATACCTTTAAGTTTCACTTGAATAGCTTCAGGATCATATTTATTATCCGGCTCTTTTTCCAACTGAATCTTCATGCCGCTTTTTAAAAAATCTGATCCGTAATAATGCCTCGTCCCTGTTAATGTGAAATAAATCTTTGTCATTTTAATCTTCTCCTTCCCACGGTTATTCTATTTCCTTTTTATTTCTGTAACTCGCATAAGCAATGACAATGCCAATAACAATAAGAATTCCTAATAAGACAGGCTGCGTAAACAACCAGCACATTAATAAAATCCCTGCAATATAAAGGATACCTTCTGCAATCATACCAAATCCTGAAAAATCTCCTCTACAAGCTGCTGCAAATGACAACACCAAAAATGATACTACTGCTGTTAGCATTAACATAAACTCATCCTCCGTTTCTCTACGCTAGCTTTAAATTCAGCCCTGCAAACAACTCCCCAAGTGTGCTGCCAAGATGTTCCGACGGTTTCTCCGGCATTTCGTAACTAATCAGCTGATAGTCCGGATTCATTTCCAGCTTCTCGACCAAAAGACCTGTATTCACTGCATCATCCATTCCATCATGAAACTTACCTTTCGGATCAATGTCTGCTCGCCCCAATGCTTCTTCCAGACTAATACGCCGAGTCAGCTGAAATCTCTGACTGAAAACCATTTGATAATCCACCCATCTATCCTCCATCATAAAAGCATCGACGCTCTCATCCGTAATCTGCTTTGCTGTGATTTCATGCAAAAGCTGATTCCTGTCGGATTCGCTCCAGGCATAGACTTTGTATTCTCTGTCCCCAATCCAGTCAATCATATGCACTAATGCCTCCCCAATACACGGTGCTTTCTTGACCTGACTGTTTTTTATTCCCGTCAGTTTTTCGATAAATGGATCAATCACCCCGTGTTCCGGATGAACATATTCTCGAATTGTCCCAACCTGCTTGAATTCTTCATTCAAAAGAACTGCGCCAATCTGAATCGTCTCATAGGCATAATGATAAGCTTTGTTCCGATAATCTCTTGGTACTCTGCACATTTCTAAATCAATCACTAAGTAAAACATTCTTTCTCTCCCCTTTTTATCGAATTAATTTCTTATATCATCTGACCGATATGCTCCAAATGTTTAATCGTCCATCTCGTCCTCCCAGTAATCATAGGCATCATCGTATCCGTCATCATAATCACCGTCGCCGAATTCTTCCGCCCAGTTATCTGCAAAATCATCTGCATCATCATAATCATAAGCATCATACGGGTCATACTTCTTCTGACGGTCATAACTGCTCGTGTAACCTGAATTCTTCTTATAACTTGAGCTTCCCGATGAAGAACCGGAGCTTGAATAAAAACCTGAACTCGTGCCTGAAGCGCCGTTAACAAAAGAACCTGTAGAACCGCCGGCTGAATGCGAATACGTCGCTGATGCTGTTGATGTCGATGCTGCCGTCGATTTAGATGCTGATGTTGATGTCGACGCAGATGATGATGAATAGGATGATGAAGTCTCACTCTGTAATGCATTGGATGCCGTCTGTTTCGAAGTACCATATTTCTCTGCCAATGAAGGCCACATAATACTAACTGCCATTACAACAACACCGGCAATCAACAAACCTCTAACCGTCTTTCTAGTATCATTTTTCATTATCCGTTCCACCTTTCTTCTCTCTAAAACACGCTTCATTTTAACCTAAGTATAATAAACTTCTAACTAAAAATACACCTGCACTCCACAGACTTAACCATCGGTATTCCTCAAATTCTGTGACAAAAACAGACATGATTTTCTCTAAAATGATTTCCTAATCATTCATGTATTCATAGTAATCGTCTTCGCTGGCAAACAAGATATATTTGCCTCCAACTAATCCCATGTATCCATCGCTTGTATTAAATCCCTTCATTGCCAGTTCCTCCATTTCTCTGAATATCTTTGTTTCCGTCTTTCATTGATTAGAGTATACGTCAATAGGTGGGGTATAAAAATACCAGCAATTTTGT
>OLNW01002484.1_pt1 | contig 15796 bp, 10 predicted proteins | sample 1672121 | NCBI WGS metagenome assembly OLNW01 (sample SAMEA3136648, study PRJEB25190) | human gut metagenome
ATCCGGATAAAGAAGCTTCACACCGACTGCTCCCACTTCTTCTCTCTGACACATGCCGAGCATCTCTTCGATCCAGTCCGGTGTGATCACTGTAACATCGTTATTCAGGAACAGCAGATAATCACCATTCGCATGCTGTACCCCGAAATTATTGATCGCAGAGTAATTAAACTCCCTCTCCCAGCGAAGCACGCGGATCTTCGGATCTTTTTCTATTTCTTTATAGTACGCAAAAATTTCTTCTGATACACTGTTATTTTCTATAATGAGTATCTCATAGTTCTGATAAGCTGTCTTTTCTTTAATGGAATGAAGGCAGGCTTCCAGAGATTCCTTCTCATCTTTGTTCGGAATGATAATGGATACCATCGGACTGCCCTGTACCGGATACTGCACACGAAAAAAGCCGAGATCCGGTGTGTGTGTGACAGTTCCCTTCTGTCCCATTCTCTCAAGATGTGCCTCGATCGCGCGTCTTCCTGCTTCAAACGCATACATTTTGCTTGCAGGGTTATCCGCTGTCGACGCTTTGTGTGTTCTCCAGTGATATAAAATCTCCGGCACATGTCCGATCCTTCCGGCTTCTTCTACGCAGCGGAAAATAAAGTCATGATCCTGTGCTCCGTCAAATTCCTGACGGAATCCACCGACTTTACGTATGATTGACTGCCTGACAACAAAAAAATGGCAGATATAGTTGTTGGAACGCAGAAGGTCAAGGTTAAAATCCGGTTTCAGATGCGGCTGAAAATGCTCATCCAGTTCGGTAGTTACCTTGTCTTCATCTGTATAGACACCATCCGCCTCCGGATCATTTTCCAGATAACGTGCAATCTCATAAAGAGCATTTGGTGCAAGCAGGTCATCATGGTCAAGAATTCCTGCATACTCTCCCTGTGTCATCTCAAGTGCTGCGTTTGTATTTCCTGCAATTCCGAGATTCTGATCCAGTATTTTTACACGGATCCTGCTGTCCTTATTCGTATATTGATCCAGCACTGCCTGCATTTTTTTATCTTCCGGGCTTCCGTTTGCAATGCAGAGTTCCCAGTTGCTGTATGTCTGTGCCAGCAGCGAATCGATCATCTGGCGCAGAAAAACTTCCGGTGTACGAAATGCCGGAACTGCCACACTGATCAGCGGGCTGTAGGAAAACTTGTATTTTCTCTGTTTTTCCAGTTCTGTATCATCCGGAATATAAGCCTCGTACCACGGACCATACGGCACTGCTTCCGGCTCAAAGCGTTCATGAAGACGAATCCAGAATTCTTTTGGTCCATAATGTTTAAAATAGCGCAACCCCTTACGGATCGTGTACGGATTGAGCTTTTTCAACATCCTGCTCCACTGGATGTGTCCTGTCACTTCTTTGTTTTTGCTCATAATCTGTCTGTATCCTCTGATGCTGCTTCCACCCTGCTTATCCGCAGAGCAAAACAGCCTGTTTCTCTTATAATAGGATTTATTTTATCATTCCACTCTGTTTTTTGCAAGGGCGGAGTCAATTTCGCTTGCGCTGCCACCGCTTTTCTATTATCATTGCACTGAGAGGAGGCTCTTTATGAAAAGAATTCGATATTTTGATCTTTTAAGATGTATTTCATTTTGCTTCATTATTTTTTATCATATGATATCCCAGCTTTACTTTTCCAGGTTATTTACATTAGATAAGGTTCTGCCTTTTTATGAAAACGATAATATGAACATCGCCATGCTGGGTGTCGCTGTGTTTTTTATCTTATCCGGTGCCGGGCTCGCATATTCCACAGGGGAGAATTTTGATATTCGACGTTTCTACAAAAAAAGATTTATAAGAATCCTGATTCCATTTTACATAACCTATATTTCCTATTTTATATATAAAGCAGGAACGACCGGTTCTTTTACGTCCTTCTTCCCACCGGAAACATCCGCATGGAAAATCATTTTTACATTCTTCGGAATGGATGAATGGATCAGTCAGCACGGAATCCATACATTTTCCCTTGGTATTGGTGAATGGTTTCTCGGTGCACTGATCATATTATATTTGCTTTTTCCTCTGCTCCGCTTCCTGATGAAAAAGAATCCATGTCTCTTTTTCATCGGCTCCACATGTATCTATCTGCTTTTACTGTTTTATTATCCATTTCATACTCCGGTGCATGTGAACCTGCTGATCAAGGGATATGATTTTGTTTTAGGTATGCTGCTTGGCTATACAAACCATAAATTCAGACCTCAGTGGGCCTTTCTTTCCGTTCCTCTGGTTATATTTTTCTTTGTTTCCCCGTTCAGGCTGGGAATACATTACGAACTGAAAGTGGAGATCCTCGCTGTTGCTTTTTGTATTTCCATCTCATACCTTGAACCGATTCTTCAGAAAAAGGATCTGAAATTACTGGATTTATTAAGCAATTATTCCTATGAGATTTTTCTCGTACACCACATTGTCATATATTTACTTACACCGGCTTCCATACCGTATCTGCGTGGTTCCTGGTCTGTCAGCATTCTTTTTGCCGTTGAGCTTGTGTTTATCGCATTTTTTGCGTTCATTCTGAAATGGATTTCGGGCAGATGCATCGCTTTTCTGTCGCGCAGAACAGCAACATAAATCCAGCCATAAAAAGCTCGGCTGTTCTGCTTGAATTACCACCCGAAATGGGATATGATAGATTTCGAGAATTACTTACAAAAAAGCATAATCAGTTTAAACACATATGAAATGGGAGTACAGATTTATGAAATTTAAAAAAATACATTCCGGTCTGATCGCACTCGGTCTATGCTGTTCCCTGCTTCTTCAGACACCTGTTCTTGCAGCCGAAGAAACAACCGATACAGTTGCCGCTTCCGCGATCTCAACGAACGATATAGCCGGATGGCCGCAGGGTCCGGATATCACATCCACTGCTGCCGTCATCATGGAAGACAGCACCAACACAACACTCTATGCCAAAAACATGGATCAGGTTCTTTATCCCGGAGCTACTGTCAAAGTCATGACCACACTCCTTGCACTGGAAAATACGCAGCTTTCCGACCAGGTCACTATGACTGCAACCGGTGTATCCGGGGTTACCGACGGAGGAGCCAATATCTCAGCACAGATTGATGAGATTTTTACCGTAGAACAATGTCTGTATGCGATCATGCTTGCTTCTGCAAATGATGTTGCCCTTCAGCTTGCTGAGCACATCGGCGGATCTGTTGACGGTTTTGTTCAGATGATGAATGCACGCGCTGCCGAGCTTGGCTGTACCAACACAGTATTTACCAACCCAACCGGTCTTCCGGATGAGAATCAGCATACAACGGCACACGATATGGCGCTGATCATGAAAGCTGCTGCTGATAACGAATCATTCCAGACCATCGCAAGTACTGCATCCTATACGATCCCGGCAACTAATGTTTCCGGCGGAGACCGGGTTCTGACCAACAACTTTTCCATGCTGACCAACAATAATGCTGCTTATTATCAGTATTGTACCGGCGGACGAGAAGGATACACCGAAGCCTCCGGAAGTACACTTGTCTGCAGTGCACAGAAAAACGGTATCACCCTGATCGCAGTTGTCCTTCAGGGAACATCCGGAACCACCGCCACCGAGGCAGCCAGCCTTTTAAATTATGGATTTGATAATTTCAATATGCTTTCCCTCGGGGATAATGATTTCAATATGTTATCCGGTGGGGATGTATATGTACCAGTCGGCACCACTGCCGATGCTCTGACTACCCAGGACGGCGAAGTTCAGGACGGACAGTACAGCCGCCAGTATCTCTTTGGCGGAACAGCTGTCGGAACAGCTGTCATGGTAGCCACCCAGGAAGAAGATACTTCTCTTGTCGATACCAGTGTACAGAATATGGATACGGCCAGGAATTACACCGAAAACCGCAACAACCTTCCGTATTTCATCATCGGCGGTGTAGGAATCCTGCTCCTTCTCCTGATTCTTCTTCGTATCATCAAAATTGCAAAATCCTGAACTAATATATTTTAATCAGAACAAAAACATGTGCCGCGGCACATAAAAAGCAGCTGTCGATTTCGGCAGCTGCTTTTCTTTTACATAATTTCTTTGAGATAACGTCCCAGTGCATCTTTCCAGTCCGGAAGACGGATAAATCCATGCTCTTCCAGTTTTTTCTTTTCCATACGGCTGTTGGAAGGACGTTTTGCTTTTGCCGGATACTCTGCGGAGCTTACCGGGATTACCTTTACATCCATTCCTGCCTGACGGAAGATCTCTTTTGCAAAATCACACCAGGAAATATATCCACCTTCATTTGTTGCATGATATTTTCCGTATTCTTCTTTTTCCAGCATGTCAACCAGAAGTCTTGCAAGGTCATATGTGTAAGTCGGCGTTCCGATCTGGTCATCGACAACAGTCAGTGTATCATGTGTTTTTCCGAGATTCAGCATGGTCTTGATGAAATTCTTTCCATTCAGGCCAAATACCCATGCAATACGGACAATATAATAATGCGGCGCATATTTTTCAACTGCAACTTCGCCCTCGTATTTCGAATGTCCATACACATTCAGAGGCTCTACAACCGGATCATCCGGCTCCCACGGACGAGTTCCCTGTCCGTCAAATACATAGTCTGTGCTGATATAAACCATCGGAATGTCAAGTTTTCCACACATTTTTGCGATATTAGCTGTTCCATCCACATTTACCTTGTGGCAAGCTTCCTGGTTATCCTCTGCAGCATCTACTGCAGTCCATGCTGCACAGTGTACCACTTTGTCCGGATGCACTTCCGTCATTACTTTTTCAACGGCTGCGCTGTCTGTGATATCCATCTCTGCCACATCGACACCAACACCTTCATAGCCTCTTTTGGCAAGCTCGTTCATAACGTCATAGCCGAGCTGACCTTTTACGCCTGTAACCAGTACTTTCATTTCTCATTCCTCCTATATCCGCTTTAACGAAAAGTCCTGACTCTTCAATGTCAGATTCGGATTATAATACGGATCTCCGTCCCGCATGATATCCGGCCATCGTCTTTCAAATATCTGAATTTCTTTATTAAATCGTGCCACCTTTTCCGGAGTGTCTTCCAGACCTCTGGACTTGGACTCGTAATGATACAGTTCTGCATATGGATTGTATACGATCAGATATCCGGCAGTACGCAGTTTCATACAAAAATCGATATCATTAAATGCAACTGCCAGCTCCTCGGTGAGTCCGCCCACTTCTTCAAAAGCAGAACGTTTTACCATCATGCAGGCTGCCGTCACCGCACTGTAATCCTGTGCGCAGATGATTCTGTGGCAGTAACCGGTCGTTCCACGCGGCTGCAGTACAAAACAGTGTCCCGCAATTCCGCCAAAACCGATCACGACTCCTGCATGCTGGATCGTATCATCTTCGTAGTACATACGTGCTCCGACAGCACCGACATCACTGCGCATACAGTAGCCCAGTAATTCTTCGATACAGTCTTCATTGATGATCTCCGTATCGTTATTCAGCAAAAGAATGTATTCTCCTTTTGCAAATGTGGCACCATAATTATTGATTGCAGAATAATTAAATTCTTTGTCCCAGTAAACAACATGCACCTTCGGATTCTGTGCTTCAATTTCCTTATAGTACTCGAAAGTTGAATCCTCTGTACTGTTATTCTCAACAATGATAAATTCATAATTCCGGTAAGTAGATTTCTGTTCGATCGAATCCATGCAGCGTTTCAGATCATCGATGTGATCCTTATTCGGGATGATGATCGAAATAAGCGGATCATGATCTCTGTGGAATTTCGTGCGGTACAGTCCGAGAAATTCTCCCTGATGAACTTCTGCGTCAATACCTGTTCTCTGATAATGCGCCTCGATTGCGCGTTTTCCGGCTTCAAACGCATACGTCTTGCTCTCCGGATTTTCCGCAGTGGAATCCTCATGGCATCTCCAGTGATAAAGGATCTTCGGCACATGATAGATTTCCTCCGGCTTCACAGCTTCGATGCAGCGGAAAATGAAGTCATAATCCTGCGCTCCGTCATATTCTTTACGAAGCATACCTATCTGATCAATGATTTTTTTGTCTACAACAAACAGGTGGCAGATATAGTTTACTGTACAAAGCAGATCCGGATTGTAGTCCGGTTTGAAATGCGGCTGGAAAAACTTATGTCCGTCCATTGACATTTTATCTTCGTCTGAATAGAGCAGACGGATATCTCTGTTTTTATTTAAAGCTTTCACACACTCAAACAGCGCATGTGGAGTCAGTTCATCATCATGATCTGCAAATGCGATATAATCGCCGGTCGCGATCTCAATTCCGGCATTGGTGTTTTCGGAAATCTGAAGTGGTTCTTTGTGTGAAATGACACGTATTCTCTCATCCGATGCCGCAAGAGATTTCAGAAGTTCTGCAATCGGTGAATTCTCTCCGCTTCCATCGGAAAGACAGAGTTCCCAGTTTGGATAAGTCTGTGCCTTCACAGTCTCTACAAGCTGACGGAGATATTTCTCCGGTGTTTTGTACAGCGGAATCACAATACTGATCTTTGGCTGATATTCGAATTTTTCTCTCCTCTGGCGCTCCAGTTCCTTTGTGCCCGGAAGATGACGCACGATCCATTTCTGGTACGGAATTTCTCTTGTTGATGCTGTTTTGATCTTGTTTGCAATTTTTCCTGCCAGTGCGGCACTTCCCTGTGATTTCCAGTAACGCATACCTTTCTGTGCATATTTTTCTATTTTTTTGCGCAGAATGACCGTCGGCTGTAAGTTCACCACATGTACGGACTTCGTCTCTCCGGCATAAAATACCACATAAACGACCTTTCCGGTAAGATTTGTCAGCTCTGCAAAAAATCCGGTCTTGTCCTCGTGATCCATTTCCTCATACATCTGCTCCACATCGACACGTTCTGTACGAAGGATTTCAGCCTGGATCTTTTCTTTGTTTTCGTTAAAAATCTGGATACGTACCTGCTGATCTGCCACTGCCCATCCGCGGATACGTAAGAATCCCTGCTGGATCTTTTCTTCTTCGATAAAAAACTGCGGTTTGCCTCTGCGCTTTTCCAGATTTTTTACTGCAACGGAAAACCAGCAGAATGTTTTGTCCGGCATATCTGCATAGACACTTAGCTTCTGATATCCTTCCAGTGATTCCGGAAGCTGCACTGCAGCAGTGATACGTTCACCGCGCATCAGATCTGGGTCTTTAAAACGTTCCAGTGCACTGACAACTTCCAGACGCTGAATCTCGGATTTTATTTCGGAACCATCCAGCATAGCTCGCATCTTTGCTTCTTTCGGCCATGTTCCCTGCAGGATATAACAGCAGGGATTCTGTAAATGAAACCGATCCTTTGTTACCTCAAATATCTCTCTCGACATAATCTATATCCAACCTCGTTTCTCAGTCTTCTCTCAGGGAACAGTCTGCTTCTTTCAGAGATAGATTCGGGTTGTAATACGGGTCTCCCTTCGCCATCTCATCTCCCCATTTTTCCTCGAAGCGCTTCGTTTCTTTTTCGAAACGGAACTGCTTCTCCGGAGTGTCTTCCATTCCCCTTGACTTGGATTCGTAGTGATAAAGCTCTGCATATGGTGTAAATACAACTTTTTTGCCTGCGGCACGCGCCTTCATACAAAGATCAATGTCGTTAAAGGCAACAACAAACTCTTCATCAAAACCGCCAACTGCCTGGAAATCTTCTGCTTTCATAAGCATACATGCCGCAGTTACGGCACTGATTTCCTGTACATTTACAGCTCTGCCGAAATATCCCTTATCTTCGCAGGATGCCATACACATGATATGGCCTGCAATACCTCCCATGCCAAGAACAACTCCGGCATGCTGGATGAGATTGTCAGGATAATAGAGTTTTGCTCCGACGATTGCGACATCCTGCTGCTGACAGATCATCAGCATTTCCTCGATCCAGCCCGGACTGATCACTTCCACATCATTATTAAGGAAGAGAAGATAACTTCCCTTAGCTTCTTTTACAGCAAAATTATTGATTGCAGCATAGTTGAACCCTTCTTTCCATGTCAGTACCCGTGCCTTCGGATAACGCCAGGAAAGGTTCTTATAATATTCAAAAGTCTCCTGCTCTTCGCTGTTGTTCTCGACGATCAGAATCTCGTAATTCTTCCAGGTAGATTTCTCATAAACAGAAGAAAGACATTTCTCAAGATCATCAATATGGTCTTTATTCGGAATAATGATCGACACAAGCGGCTCGCCTTGAATCTTTACATGACTCCGGTACCAGCCCGGGTGTTTTGTCATCTCTACTTCCGCTTCAATGCCGACTCTGCGATAATGTTCCTGGATTGCACGGCATCCCGCCTCATATGCATAAGCTTTGCTCTCCGGATTCGCCGCAACAGAATTCATATGACATCTCCAGTGATACAGCACTTTCGGAATATGAATCACCTGTTTCGCCTGCTCGCAGCAGCGCAGAATAAAATCATAATCCTGAGAGCCGTCAAACTCCGGTCTGAGGCTACCGACCTGATTCACCAGTGCTTTCTTTACAACAAAAATATGGCAGATATAATTATTATCCCTTAAACGGAACAGGTTATAATCTGATTTGAAATGAGGCTCAAAATAGAATTCCCCGTCCATGCTCAGCTTATCTTCATCTGTATAAATGATCTCCGGTCCGAGGTGATCGTTGACTGCCTTAACAATCTCATACAGTGCATCCGGTTCCAGTGTATCATCATGATCACTCAGCATCAGATATTCACCGGTTGCCATCTCGATTGCTTTATTTGTATTGACGGAGATTCCTCCATTATCCTCCAGATGTTTATAGAGGATTCTTTTATCCTTGCCATAACGCTTCTGAATGTATTCTTCTACTTCCTGATCCGGACTTCCGTCTGCCAGACAGAGCTGCCAGTTCGTGTAAGTCTGTGCACATACAGAATCTATCAGTTCCTTCAGATATGGTATCGGTGTACAGTACAGCGGAATCACAATACTGATCAGCGGATTCTGCGCAAAATGTGCATGGCGCTGTCTGCGAAGAGTCTTTCTGTCCGCTTTATGACGATTAAACCATTCTTCATAATCTTCTTTATGCTCTCCGTTTTTGTCTTTGCGGAAAAGACGTCCCCAGAAACTTTTTGCTTTCTCTTTATCCTTCTGTTCCCTGCGAAGAGCCTTTATATCAATCTCATATGTTTTGGTTGTAGAATCACCGCAGAAATGAAGTACGATCCTGTTTCCCGGAATTTCGAGAAATGCCGCGGAAATACTGAAACCAATCTCCTGATTCCTGTAATCGTCATCAAGATGACGTCGTTCTACAACGTCCGGCCTGCGGCCTCTCGTGATCTTGCAGTCGAGAAGTTCTGCATTTTCTTTATGAACGGTTACTTCAACTTCACCTCTCTGATCTGTTGTCCATCCCTGAATCTCAAGCATCAGTCCATAGAGAACTTCTACACGGTCAATATGAAATTCAACCAGCTTATCTTTGACCAGTTCATCCAGTTCATCACCGGTATGCTCCCAGATTACGGTCTTTTCTTCTCCGTCCAGCAAAAGAAGTTCCAGTATGTCATACTTCTGGCGAAGTTTCAGAACCTCCGGAATCGTAACTGTAAATCCCGGAAGAAAACCCTCTGTCTCCACTTCCAGAGACTGTGCCACATCCGGTCGGTCATACCGTTCCACTTCCGGTATATCGATCACTTCATATCCGTCACCGATCAGCTGAAAACCACATTCCTTCTTATCAGGATGCATATACCAGCCTACAAGGCTCAGCACATGTCCGTGTCTGTCATCATATCGTTCTTCATCAATGCTGAAACAAAGTTTGTCCATAAATACTCCCCTATTTCTTTTTAATACTCCGGTACAGTTTCCATGCCTTTGTATTTTCCATTTCATGAATCTGGCGATTCAGTCTCTGTATCTCCTGATCTTTCTCAGAAGAAATTTTCGAAAAACTCTTCCAGAATGCATCCTGCGCTTCTGTCTCTTTCATTACTTCAATCTCAACATGAAGCTTTCCTGCATTCTCCGGAATACTGTCTATTACAAACTGCGGATCTCCGCCGCCAAAATAATATCTGCCTTCTCCCATCGGGAAACCATTGGAAGTAAAAACGGCAGCTTTTCCGTTTTCAAATGTCAGTTTCTTAAGAATCAGACCACCGGCAGCCTCGCCCGGATCGAGTCGCAGTCTTTGTACATCGTCCGGAACAGCAATACAAAGATCCAGCCCGGATCTTGCCATCGGATAAACAGCAGAATCCGTTTCCGAGAAATCACTGCCTCTGTCATAAAATATCTGCAGTCTTCTCAGCGCAAATGCCGCGCGGATTCTGTCATAATAAGCCATCACATCTACTTTTCCGGGTGAAACCTCATCATACATAGAACGAAGCGGCACATGACTGCCTTCCATATATTTCTGGAAATTACGTTCCATTTCTGCATAGATTTCCAGTTCTTCCTCTGAAATTCCTGCCTTTTTATAGAAATCAAGCTCACGCAATACTGCACGTTTGCCATCACTTTCCAGATAATAATGAATCATTCGATAAAGAATAAAATTGCAAGGAATCGGGAATCGGAATGTCCATTCATAATCGATCACCGATACGCCACAATCCTGAAGCAGAATATTTGCCGGAACCAGATCGATATTGGAAATACCACTGCAACGATAATTTTCTTCCAGTGAAACATCACCAAATACCCCGGTGAACTCCGGTGTCTTGAAAAACATTTCACCCGCATGGATGCGGCGTACCTTATCAATATAGGTAAACAAAAGTTTTTCCAGTTCTTCCAGTTTGCCCTGTTCAAGCAGGCTGTCCAGACGGGCTTCCAGTGTCTCACCATCCAGATATTCCAGAACAGCTCCATCAGCTTCTGTCCTGCAGGCATTCAGTTTCAGCCCTTCCCTGCCATAGAAACCGGAAAGTTCTTCCTCAATCTTCGGAAGGGTTTTTATATGTGCTTCGGCTCTGGTATCTGTCGGAACCTTGCGCACAATTTTTTCGTTCTTATTATTTTCGCAGATTTCTGTGATGATTGAAAATTCAGGCGCCCGCTCATTGGAAAACTTCGCATAGACCGTACTGGTCTCCATTTTCTCCTTACTGATCAAAAGCAGAAAAGAATTGGCAAAATCCGGATACATCTCATTTGCAAGCAATGTATCATATACCGAAGACTCCTGAAAGAGCTGCAGACGAAGCCTGTCGTAGTTTGTCTCCAGACGGTTCAGCTCACCCTTCAGCGGAAGACGGCGGTCAGAATAAACCGTCATCGGTAGCTTATAATCCGGGAATGGATAATACCATTCTGCCTGCAGATCACCGGCATCGGAAAGGATTTGCATAAACTCTTTTCTTGAAAAAGTTTTGACACCTTTAGTCGTAGGATAACCTTCCAGCCCTTCAAAAAGGGTACCAAAATGGTCTTCCGTGCATCCTGCCCAGTATTTCAGGCCAAGACGGTTTTCGATTGCAAGGACGATCTTTCCGTCCGGTTTCAGATGCTTTGAAATAATTTTTAAGAAATCTACATACGGTGTATCGCTCTGGATATAAGCTTCTCCATATTCAAAAACCCCGATCAGGGTAATGTAATCATATTTTTCTGTAAGTGTTTTTTCAACATCCTGAAAATTTCCCATCAGGATTTTCAGATTGTCACAGTTTCGGTGTCTCCAGGCATTGATGTGACTGCGTTTTCTTGAAAGTTCAATACAGGTCACCTGTTTTGCTTTCTTGCAGAGAGCACCGGTAACTGCACCACATCCTGATCCAATCTCGAGAACATTTTCCTCCCCGGTAAACGGAAGCCAGCTCAGAATGTTTTCTCTGATATGAGAAAAATGATAAAGGATCGGCCAGCTTGCACGCTCCGCGATCACCTGATTCCATTCTTCTTCACGGTAATTGCGTGCAATCTCCAGCATCTCATCTTCAATTGCACCATCTGTATATAAATCTTTGCCCGGATAAAGTGTATCATCCAGAAGAACCTGTCCGATTTTTTCCATTAATCCTCATCTCCACAGTAGATTTCTACTTTTGAATTCATATCATAAAAGCCAACGGTATTCTGTGTTGAAATAACCGTGATGTTGCATGCATCATACAGTCTGTGGAATACCGTAAAATCACCGTCTTTGTAACCGGTACATCCAAAAGAAAGCAGATATTCTCCGCCCTGCAAAAACATGTCCTGTGTAAAGGTTACGGTACACACATCCCCGGCGTCAGAATGCTCTACATGCATTTTCTCAAACATGGTATTCGTTCCGGTAATCTCTGTTCCACGAATATCCTTAAAGGTATATGCCATGATCGGTTCCTGAATGCTTTCATGAAATTTCACACGCATCTTGATCGTAAAGGTAGATCCTTTGTCGATGGTGTTGGTATAACGGCCTTTTTCGTCCATCACGACAAAATCCGTGATTTCTGCAAGCTTGCTGCCGTATTCCAGCATATTCGGATTAACCTGGAACTTCTCACTCCAGCTTTCGCGTTTTTTCTTTTCGCTTTCTGCTGCAGCTTTTGCCGGATCCTGTCCGACCAGAAGCTGTTTGTACATATCAACCATCTTCTTCGGAGAGCCTTCCGCCAGCTTTACACCTTTATTAAGAAGTACTACACGGTCACAGTATCTGGAAATACTGCTGAGATCGTGGCTTACAAAGAGAATGGTTCTTCCCATATCTTTAAATTCTTCAAATTTACGATAACATTTTGCCTGGAAGAACACGTCGCCGACAGAAAGAGCCTCATCAACGATCAGAATCTCCGGGTCAATGTTGATTGCAACAGCAAAAGCCAGACGCACGAACATACCGCTGGAATATGCCTTGACCGGCTGATATACAAAATCACCGATGTCTGCAAAGTCCAGAATATCCTGTAGTCTGGCATCAATTTCTTCTTTTGAAAATCCCATCATGGTTCCGTTGAGATATACGTTCTCAATTCCCGTATATTCCATATTGAACCCGGCGCCAAGTTCAAGAAGTGCGGAAATCCTTCCGTCAACTTTCACTTCACCGGCAGTAGGATTCAACACACCTGTGATGATCTTGAGAATTGTGGATTTACCGGAACCGTTCGTTCCGATAATACCCACCGTCTCGCCTCTTTTTACTCCGAAATTTACATCCCGGAGAGCATAATGCTCTCTCACGGGGACTTTAAATCCAAGCGCTTCACGAAGACGGTCAGAAGGCTTGTTGTATAGTTTATACATCTTGTCCAGATGCTTTACCTCAATTGCAAATTCACTCATTCTACTCTCCGTTTACAGTACATCCGCAAAATGTACCTGAAGTTTTTTAAACAATCTGGTTCCAAGGAAAAATACGACAATCGTAAATACCCAGAAATAAAGTGTAAGGACCGGATGCTGCCAGATTGCCACCTTGTTTATCAGAGAATCACGATATCCCTGTACAATATAAAACAGTGGATTCAGTTTCAGTATTTTTGTAAGGATGCCACTCAGTCCGAGGTCATTGAAATCCCACATGATCGGTGTCACCCACACACCTACCTGCAGTCCGATATTGATGATCTGACTCAGGTCACGGAAAAATACAACCGCTGCACTCGTCAGATAAGTCATTGCAAGGATCAGCATAAAAATGCAGAAACTGTAATACAGAAGCTGTATCGCATACAGGCTCGGCGGATATCCCATAAAAGTATAGATCAGCAGTACGATAATGATAAAAAATGCATGTACAAAAACTGCTGAAAATACTTTCACAACCGGAAGAATCCGGATGTTGAATACGACCTTTTTGACCAGATAATTGTATTCGAGAAGTGCATTTGTTCCTCCTATCAGTCCTTCCTGAAAGAAAAACCACGGAATCAGCCCCGCGATCAGCCACAGAACAAAGGGAACCCCCTTATCTGAACCATTGCGAAGTGCAAGTCCGAATACAAACCAGTATACGCAGATCGTTACGATCGGCTGAATGAACGCCCAAATTGTTCCAAAATAAGAACCGGCATATTTTGTTTTGAAATCATTTTTGGCCAGAGAGAAGACTAACTTTCTGTTTTTGTAGATTTCTCCCGGCAGCCATGTCTCGTTTTTCAATCTTTTTTACTCCTGTTGGCTGTGTACTCTTTGAAGCTTCCCCATTTCTGGTCTTTGTCAGAAAGAATCAGTTCCATGCCTTCCGGAATCGGCCATTCCACACCGATGTCCGGGTCATTGTACGCAAGACCGCCCTCATCGTTCGGATGATAAAAATCTGTGCATTTGTATGCAAACTCTGCGGTATCAGAAAGCACAACAAATCCGTGTGCAAAGTTTTTCGGAATGAAGAACTGTTTTTTGTTTTCTGCAGACAGAAGAACTCCATACCACTGTCCGTAAGTTGCAGAACCTTCACGCAGGTCGACAGCAACGTCAAAAACTTCACCACTCACTACACGCACAAGTTTATCCTGCGGATAGTTGATCTGGAAATGAAGTCCACGCAGCACGCCCTTGCGGGAGCTTGACTGATTATCCTGTACAAACTCCATGTCAATTCCTGCTGCTTTATAATCGTTATAGTTATATGTTTCCATGAAGTAACCACGCTCATCCCCGAATACGGTTGGTGTAATTACTTTTAATCCTTCGATATGACAGGTTTCTACTGTAATCTTACCCATTTTATAATCCCTCCGCTACTTCTATCAGATATTTGCCGTAAGCTGTCTTGAGAAGTGGCTGTGCCAGTTCTACAAGCTGTTCTTTTGTAATAAATCCACGTTTGTATGCGATTTCCTCAATACAGGAAATGTAAAGTCCCTGACGTTTCTGGAATGCAGCTACGAAATCTGCCGCATCAAGAAGAGAATCATGGTTTCCGGTATCCAGCCATGCAAATCCGCGTCCAAGTGTCTCAACCTTCAGTGTACCTCTGTTGAGATATTCGTTGTTGATGCTTGTGATCTCAATCTCACCACGTGCAGATGGTTTGACATTTTTTGCAATCTCTACAACATCGTTGTCATAAAAATACAATCCCGGAACTGCATAGTTTGACTTCGGATGCTCCGGTTTTTCCTCGATGGAAAGAGCCTTGCCGTTTTCGTCGAATTCTACTACACCATATTCACGAGGATCTCTTACATAATAGCCGAAAATGGTTGCACCTTTTTCTTCTTCGGTACGTTTGTAAGCATTCTGCAATACTCTTGAAAAGCTCTGACCATAGAAGATATTGTCGCCAAGTACAAGTGCAACCGCATCGTTTCCGATAAATTCTTCACCGATGATAAATGCATCTGCAAGTCCTCTCGGCTGTTCCTGAACTGCATATTCAAAGCGCATGCCGAGCTGGCTTCCGTCTCCGAGAAGATCACGGAAAACCGGAAGGTCTCTTGGTGTGGAAATAATCAGGATCTCACGGATTCCTGAAAGCATCAGAGTTGATAATGGATAATAGATCATCGGCTTGTCATAAACCGGCATGATCTGTTTGGAAATAGCTTTTGTTAATGGATATAATCTGGTTCCTGAACCACCTGCTAAGATAATTCCCTTCATAAGGTTTCTCCTTTTTCTGTTTTGTTTTTATATGTTTTGTCTGTTATCTGTCTTTGAAATGAAGTGCGATCAGAAGTCCGATCAGGACAACAAGCATCGCCCCACCGATGATCAGAAGCGTTTTTACTGTCGAAGAAATTCCTTCTGTACGCATCTCACGAATCTGCTCATCTACTGATTTTCTCTCAGATTCTGTAGTATCATTTGTATCTGCTTCATCTGTCTGAGCTGTCACCGGTGTGCTTTCTGCTTCT
>OLNW01002490.1_pt1 | contig 15775 bp, 7 predicted proteins | sample 1672121 | NCBI WGS metagenome assembly OLNW01 (sample SAMEA3136648, study PRJEB25190) | human gut metagenome
TTAACAAAGGATGGAAGAGTTGATTTAACAGATCAAATTAAACTTGTAAATTATGTTGGTAAAATTATTACTGATATAAATAAATAGAGGCTAAAATTTGCTTCTATTTTTTTTGATTATATGTATAAATTTGTAGAAATATGTCAACAAAAATGTTATAATTGTAGATAGAATAGGATAGTATGATAGGGGTATTGTTGTATGAAGAAAAAATTTAAAAATTATTTATTAATGTTTATAGGCTTATTTATAGGCTTATTGCCATTTAAAGTAAGTGCATCTGGAGAACCATATGAAGTTGGTTTTAAATTTTATAAAGTGGATTCTAGTTTTGATGCATCCAATTCTACTGCAGCTGAAGACTGGTTTTATGATGTTTTTCAAGCTGACGCAGCTGAAGAATTAGACGCAAGTTCAACCTTAAAACAGGGAGATTATTTTGTAGTTGCAACAACACTAAAGACAATTGATACATCAAACGCTAATGCTATCGCATTTGCTCTTTATTATAGATATGATTCATCCGTTGTTGAGACTTTAGATTCTTTAATTTTCCTTGATAATAGAGTTGAAAGAAATGGTGGTATATTTCCTGCTAGAACATGGAATTATACTGCTTTAAATATAGATAATGTTGGTGAAGTTACTACTACTTTTCGTGATACTAAAAGTTCATCACCAACTAGTTTTTCTAATACATCTGGTGGAACTGCTGTAGTTACATTTTTTAAAGTAAAGGATACTGCACCTGCAGCATCACCTATTAAATTTACTTGGATTACAGAATCAAATGCAGGATCTGATGGACTTTATTCAACTGGTTCTACAAGCAATTCAGCATATGTTAATTTAAAAACTGTTGATTCTTCTTCTTTGAGTGTATTTGAAGAAAAATCGTCTGATGCAACTTTATCCTCACTTAGTGTAAGCAATTCTTCAACAAATTATATTTTGAATCCTAGTTTTATTTCTGGTGGAACTACAACTTCATTTTCTACAGTTGTTCCAGCTAATATAGATAAAATTAATATAAATGCAACAACTACTCATACAAAGGCAAGAGTAACAGGAGCAGGTGAAAAAAGTTTAAATGTTGGTGATAATTCATTTTCATTTACAGCTACTGCAGAGGATGGAACAGTAAAAACATATACTGTGAATATAAAAAGGCTTTCTGATAGTGCTTATTTAGATAGTTTATCCCTATCTGGCATTTCATTAAATGAATCTTTTAATAAAAAAACTTATAATTATACAGCAACTGTTCCTTATAAAGTATCTAATACAACAGTAAATGCATCTGTTACAAGTCCTACTTTAATAAAATCTGGTACTGGAAGTTGGAAACTTTCTAATACTGGGGAAAGTTTAAATAATAAAAGTATTATAGTAGAAGCAGAAAATTGTGATTCTATATATAGTTCAGTACCAGGTAATAGTTGTACTACTAATACTTATTCTATTTCTATTAAAAGAGAATTACCAAAGAGTGATGCAACACTTAGTGATATAAAGATAAATGGAAAATCTATTTCAAATTTTTCTTCTCTTAATACCGAATATACATTAGATCCTGTAAAAAATAATGTTACTTCATTGAATGTTGTTGCTTCTTTAAATGATACAGATGCTTCATATGCTGTATCTGGAAATAATTTAAGTGTTGGTGATAATACAATCTCAATTAAGGTAACAGCAGAAGATGGTCTAACAAGTAAAACATATAATTTAAAAGTTAGAAGACAATCTAATAATGCTGATATTAAAGCATTAACGCTAACTAGTACTCCACAAGGTACTTTATCCCCAGCATTTTCTTCATCAACTACAAGTTATAAATATATTTATGATGAAAGTGTTACATCAGTTAATGTTCAAGCTTCATCTTCTGATACAACAATTTCTTCAATAACTGGAACTGGTGATTATGATTTGAGTACAAATTCAAGTGCGAATGTAGTTGTAACAGCAGAAGATGGAACAGTAAAGGCATATACTGTAGTATTTGAAAGAAAAAAATCAAGTATTAATACTTTATCTAGTCTAACAATAAAAAATGGATTTGATAATTATTTAATTTCTCCTTCATTTAATGAAAATGTTACTTCATATAATGTAGAGGTACCTAATAATGTTGATAAAGTTACAATAGCTGGTACTGCAACAAGTAAAAATGTTAAATCTATAACAGGAATTGGTGAGGTAAGTTTAAATTTTGGTAGTAACAAAAAAAATATAGTCGTAACAGCAGAGGATGGAACTGCAAAGACTTATAGTATAACAATTAATCGTAAAAAGAGTGAAGATGCATATCTTAAAAATATAAAAATTGATAATGTAGCTATAAGCGATTTTAGCAAAGAAAACTTTGAGTATAATATTGATTCTGTTGGAAGCAGTATTTCATTTTTAAATATTACATATGATAAAAATAATGAGTATTCAACAGTAGAAGTTTTAGATAATAATCTATCTATTGGAAATAATACTGTAAAGTTAAAGGTTACATCACAAGATGGTAATGTAGTTAATATATATAAAATAAATGTAAGAAGAAAATCAAATAATTCTAATTTAGCTGGAATAACAATTACAAGTAATCCACAAGGTACTTTAGTAGAAACATTTAATCCTAATACTACTATTTATACATATAAATATGATAGAAGTGTTACAAGTATTAATGTTAGTGCATTAGCATCAGATAGCACTCAAGTTATAACTGGTGAGGGTACTTATAATATTTCTGATACTAAAAAAGTTACTTTAACAGTTACTCCAGAGGATGGAAATGTTAAAATATATACAATTAATTTTGAACAAATATTAGAAAGTGATAGTACTTTATCAAGTATAACTGTTTATAAAGATTCAGATGTATATGCTTTATCTCCTGTATTTAATTCTAGTAATTTGGAATATTCTGTTGAAGTTCCAACAGAGATAGAACAAGTTAATATAAACGCAGTAGCAAACGGAAATTATACAAAATCTATAACAGGTACTGGTAATGTTTCACTTAATTTTGGAAGTAATACAGTTAAGCTACTTGTAACTGCAGAAGATAGTAGTACAACAACATATAAATTGAATATTAATAGAAAAATTAGTACTAACGCTTCTTTAACAGATTTAAAAGTTGATGGTACAACAATTAATAATTTTAAGTCTGAAAAAACCGAATATACATTAGATGATGTTGATTACGATAAAGATGAGATTGAGATTTCAGCAACTGGAGTTGCAAGTTCATCTATTAGTGGAGCTGGTGTTAAAAACTTAAAAGTTGGTGATAATAAATTTGAGATAAGTGTAACTGCTCAAGATGGTGTTACTAAATCAATATATATAATAAATGTAAGAAGAAAATCTAATGATTCTTCATTAACAAGTTTATCATCATCTGTTGGTACATTAAGTCCTGCATTTTCTTCATCAACATTAACTTATAAATTACAAATAGCTGATGAAATAGATAACTTAACTATAAATGCTATACCTGCTTTGGGAGCTAAAATAAAAAATGCAAGTTCTCTTACAAATATAGATATAAAAAATAATTCAAGTATTAGTATTAATGTTTTAGCAGAAGATAGTAATTATACAACTACATATATTATAAATATTGAACGTCTTGCTTCTACAAACGCATATCTAAAAGATTTAACTGTTAACTCAGGTACAATAAGTCCATCATTTAATAAGAATACATTTGAATATACAGTCAATGTAGGTGAGAATGTTAGTTCTATAGAAATTGATGCTGTGAAAGAAAATGATAAAGCAACTATTACAGGAGATATTGGAGTTAATAATTTGAGTTATGGAAATAATAATTTTAGTGTTCAAGTAACTGCTGAAGATAATAAAACTTCAAATGTTTATAAATTAAATGTAATTAGAGCAAAAAAGAGTGATAATAATCTTAAAGAATTAAATATTGATGGTAATTTAATAGATGGATTTATTAAATCTAAAACTGATTATGAAGTAAACGTATCACATAGTAAAAATACTATTGAGATAGGTGCTGTAGTAAATGATTCAAATGCTACTGTTACTGGAGATATAGGAATTAAAAATTTAAATGTAGGTATAAATAATTTTACTATTAGTGTTAAAGCTCAAAATGGTGATATTAAAACATATACTATTAAAGTTACTAGAGAAGGAAACTCTGATAATTCTTTAAAATCTTTAACTATTTTTGGTATCACACCTACTTGGAATGACAGTAGTAAACAATATGAGTTGACTGTTGGAAATGATAAAGCAGTGCTTTCTCCTAATGATATAGTTACTACAATACCTGATGGAGCAAGTATAAATAAAGGAACAGGAATGAATTTATCCGTTGGAAATAATACTTATACTATATCAGTAACAAGTACAACTGGTGATGTTCAAAATTATAGAATTGTAATTAATCGTAAAGATAAAGAATTTAGTAATGATGCAACTTTAATAAGTTTAAGTGTTAAAAATTATACATTATCACCAAGTTTTAGTAAAAATACTTTATCATATTCTATTGGTGATGTTGAAAGTAGTGTTAGTACACTAACGATAAATGCTACACCAAGTGATATTAAGGCAAATATTAAATATTATTTAAATGGAATAGAACAATCAAGTAATATCATTTCAATATCAAAAATTGGTACTTCAACTATTAAGGTTAAAGTTATTGCTGAGAATAAAGATGAAAAAGATTATTTAGTAACTTATAATAAATTACAACAAGTTCCTTCTAAAATTACATCTTCAATTCATACAATAGATGATAACTATATAAGAAGTGTTAAATTAAGTGAAACTGCTTTAAATTTAAAGGATGAATTGATAAATGATAATCAATATCTAGAAATATGGACGGCTGATGAATCAAAGAAAGTGGCTGCTGATGAAAAATTAGCAACCGGAATGATTATAAAATTGGTTATTAATGGCGTTGAAAAAGATAGAAAAATCATAGTTATTAAAGGTGATACTTCTGGTGATGGTGAAATAGATTTATTAGATGCCGTTAAAATATTAAATAATGCATTACAAAAAGCAATGCTAGAAGGTGCTTATAAAGAAGCTTCCTTTGTAAATAATGATGATGAAATAGATTTGTTAGATGCAGTTATGATCTTAAATCATTGTTTGCAAAAACAACCTTTGTATTAGGAGGTAATTATGAATTTGTTTAAAAAATTTGATAAATTTATCATAACAGGAATTATGTTACTATTTTCTTTCTTTATTGTCACACCTGTTTTGGCTGCTGGAAGTGCAACAGTAGGATTTAATAGTGATTCTACTGTTGATGTTGGTAGCAATATAACTATTAAAATGACTATTTCAAATGTTAATGATGATAATGGTGGTGTTTCAAGTTTTGAAGGTAATCTTTCGTTTGATCCTGAATATTTAGAATATGTATCAGGAACAGGTGCAACAACACCTTATTTATTTCAAATAAATACATCAGCAAACTATAAAATTGCTGCACTTGATACATCTTTAAGTAGTGGTATTAAAAGTAATACAACAGTTTTTACTTTTGTATTTAAAGCTAAAAAAGAAGGTTCTACACAAGTATCAATTACTAATGTAAAATTAACTAACAATAGTGAGAGGATGACTAATAATGTTAATCCAAAAACAATAACTATAAAAACACCTGTAACTGTTGCTAAAAGTAGTGATGCCACACTTAAAAGTTTATCAGTTAGTGGTTATACTTTAAGTCCTGCATTTAATAGTAATACAACATCATATAAAATAACAGTTCCTTCAACAGCAACTTCAGTTAATTTACAAGGTAGTGTTAACTATAGTAAAGCAACAGTTACAGGACTTGGTAATGTAAATTTAAATGGTAAAACAACAACATCAACAATAAAAGTTACAGCCGAAGATGGTACAGTGAAAAATTACACAGTAGTAATAGAAAAAGAAGAAACGGTAATTCCGGCTGTAAAATCAAGTGATGCAACTTTAAAAAATTTAGATGTTAGTGGATTTACCTTGAATCCAACATTTAAGAGTAGTATTAATACATATGCTATTAAAGTTAGTAATAATATAACTGGATTAAAAGTTACAGCAGTAGCGACCGATGAAAAAGCAACTGTAACAGTAACAGGAAATAGTAACTGGAAAGAAGGAAATAATACAATTACTATTAAAGTAACAGCCGAAGATGGTACTACTAATAATTATGTAGTAAATGTAAATAGGGCATCTTCTACTAACAATACTTCTGTTGCAACTAAGTCAAGTGATAATTACTTAAAAAGTTTGTTAATAAATTCATCACACGAAATGAAACCAACATTTAATAAAAATATGACAAATTATAATATAACAGTTCCTTATGAGATTAACAAATTAGATTTAACAGCTATAAGTAGTAGTACGAAAGCCAAAGTAGAAGTAATTGGAAACTCAAACTTCGATGTTGAAAAAGTAAATCTCGTTGAAATTAAAGTAACAGCCGAAGATGGAAGTATAAGAATATATTCATTAAATGTTACTAGAAGTACACAAAAAAGTGCGACAGATTTAAAAAATTTAGAAATAAAGGATGTAGCATTATCACCAACTTTTAGTAAAAATACTTTGGATTATAAAGCTACAATAAAAGATAATGTTTTAAAGTTAGATATTGAAGCAGTACCAGAAGATAGTTCTAGCAAAGTTGAAATAATAGGAAATGATAATTTAAAAGAAGGGAATAATACAATATTAAAATAACTGATAAAGAAGGATTTGTTAAATATTATTCCATAAATGTTGAAAAGGAAAAAAAAGATGATAATATATTAGGTTTTAAACCTCTACAATTTGGTATTTTCTTATTTATAATTCTTCTCTTACTTATAATAATTATAATTTTATTATTAAAGAGAAGAAAAGATAATAACGGAGATGTTACTAGACAATTAAACATACCAACTCCAACTCAACCAATTATTGAGGTAAAACCAGAATTTAACTTTGGTTCTAAAAATACATCAGATGATGATGTGGTTCATGGTAATCTAAATCAAAATAGTCACATAAAATCTGATGATGAAGATAAACAACTAGTTTATGAGGCAACTTATGAAGATAAGATCCCTTATAATCCCTACGATGAAATAGTTACTAAAAAAGAATTAATTGATGCTATCCATGAAGCAACTGAGAAAAGGGATACTTCTAAATTGAAAATGTTGTTAAAACAAGAAGAATTAAATCAAATGAAGAAAGAATTGAAAGAAAAAGAAGAACTAGAAAAGAAGAAGGAAGATGGAAAATGGCAGTAAAAATTTTAAATAAGAGTATAAAACTATTTGTCTTATCCTTCTTTTCTTTTTGTTTCTTATTATTTCCATATATAGTAAAAGCTGATGGTAATGCTTCATCGGGTTTTAGTGGAAATGGCAGTGTCTATGTAGGAAATACAATAGATGTAACTCTTTATGTAAATGAAAGTGGTAGTAATTCAGGTATTATGGCAATACAAGGATCGTTGTCATACGATAGTAGTAAATTAACGCTTGTAAGTTCTTCATCACTGGCTCCATATCAAATACAAATAAATGGTAATAGTATTGCTGGTATGGATACTAGCGGTTCAAAAACAATCCATGGTTATTCCAATGTAATGAAGTTTACCTTTAGAGCAAATACACTCGGGAGTGCTACAATAAGTTTTACAGGTACTAAATATATTGACGGTAATAACTCTTATGTATCTGGTGGTGGATGTAGTAAGACAATAAATATTGTGAATCCTCCAAGTTCTAATAATAATTTAAGTAACTTAACTGTTAGTAATGGAATTATTAATTTTAATAAGAATAATACTAACTATAATGTAAGTGTTGATTCTAATGTAACAAGTATAAATGTAGGAGCTACAGCTGAAGACGGTGGTGCTAGCATTAGTGGAACTGGTACTAAAAATCTTAACTATGGTAATAATAGTTTTAATATTACTGTAACTGCTCCAAGTGGAGATAGAAAAACTTATACTATAAATGTTAATCGTAAAGACAATCGTAGTAGTAATAATAGATTAGTAAGTTTAAGTGTAAATGGTGCTGAATTAAATCCTAAATTTAGTTCAGGTAATGAAAGTTATAATGTTTCTGTACCTTATAGTATTGCTAATTTATCCATAAATGCTAAAGCTGAAGATAGTAAGGCGAGTATAAATATTTCTTCCACTGCTCTTACTGCTGAAGAGACAACTGATGTTAGAATAACTGTAACAGCAGAGAATGGCTCCACAAAAACATATATAATTCATGCAACTCGTGGTAAAGATCCCAATAAAATTTTATCTACAAATAATTATTTATCAAGTTTAAATGTATCAAATGGGGTGTTAAGTCCTCAGTTTAATAAAGATCAAGAAAAGTATATTGTTTATCTTCCTTATGAAGTTGATAGTATAAATATAGATGGTACTGTAGAAGATACTAAGTATGCTACAATAAAAAAGGAGGGACCGGATAAGTTAAGTATTGGTAATAACAATTATAAATTAATAGTGACAGCAGAGGATGACTCTACAAAAACTTATACCATTATAGTATCTAGGGGTATGAATATGACAGGTGATACTATTAGTTCTAATACTTATTTAAAGAATATAAAAGTAAAAAAAGGATCTTTAAATAAGAAATTTGATAAAAATATATATAATTATACATATACTGGTAGTAAGATTGAAGCTATACCAGAAGATGAAAATAGTACTGCTAAGTTAATTAAAAATGGTAATATAACAACAATTTTAGTTAAGTCTGTAACAGGTGAAGTTGGTATTTATACATTAACTAAAAAAGGTTTTGATAAAACCTATGTATTAGGAGCAAGTTGTGTAGTATTAACACTTGCTGGTGTTATTTTGGGTTATAATCTTGGAAAGAAAAAAGTTAAAAAAAATGATAAAGTTAAAAATAAGGAATAGAAACCTTATTTTGCTCTTTGTCAAATAGTATTGATAAACAATAAATTTAGTAATATAGATGTTGATAAAAATTACTCTTTTATAATATTATTTGTCATAGCGATAAGTCCTTTCTAATTAAAATGTTTGTATTCAAATTACATTTTACTAGACTTATTGCTTTTTACTATATATATAATTTTTATGCCAATTGTACATTGTAGTTATAAGAAAACTAATTCTTTTTGAATTGTTGATTATTTGATATAATTATAGTATAATTTTCATATCGGAAAGGAAAATACTTATGATAGAGAGATTAAATGCAATAGAAGAAAAATACAATGAAATTTCAAATGAACTTATGAATCCTGATACTATTTCAGATATTAAAAAAACACTTAGTTTAACTAAAGAACAATCATCACTTAGAGATGCATATGATATATATCAAGTGTATAAACAAGTTTTAAGTGATATAGATGCCGCTAAAGAAATGACTAAAGATCCTGAAATGGCTGAATTTGCTAAAGAAGAACTTAGTGAATTAGAAGAGAAAAAGACTAATTTAGAAAAACAAATAGAAGTCATTCTTTTACCAAAAGATCCTAATGATGGTAAAAATGTTATTGTTGAAATAAGAGGTGCTGCTGGTGGAGATGAAGGAAATATCTTTGCTGGGGACTTATTTGAAATGTATCGTAAACTTTGTGAAAAAGAAGGATGGAAAATAGAAATGATTGATGAAGAACGTTCTGAGGCAGGAGGTTATTCATTGATTAGTTTTATGGTTAAAGGTGAAAATGTTTATTCAAAATTAAAATATGAATCAGGTGCACATCGTGTACAAAGAGTTCCTGTTACTGAAACACAAGGAAGAGTACATACTTCAACTGCTACTGTTCTTGTTATGCCAGAAGCTGAAGAAGTAGACTTTGAACTTGATATGAATGAAGTTAGAGTGGATATTACTCGTAGTAGTGGTTGTGGAGGACAAGGTGTTAATACAACTGATTCTGCTGTTCGTCTAACACATATTCCAACGGGAATAGTTGTTTATTCACAAACAGAAAGAAGTCAAATCAAAAATAAAGAAAAAGCCATTAAAATATTAAAAACAAGACTTTATGATTTAAAAATGCAAGAGAGAGAAAAAGAATTAGGTGCAGAGCGAAAGAGTAAAATAGGTACAGGAGATCGTTCTGAGAAAATAAGAACATATAATTATCCACAAAATAGAGTAACAGATCATAGAATAGGATTTACTTTAAATACACTTGATCGTATCATGGCTGGTGATATAGATAAAGTAATTGATGCATTAATTATAGAGGATCAAAATAGAAAATTAAGAGAAGGATAATATGTCAGATACTGAGTATTTAGAAAAATATTTACCGAAAGAAAAATTAGAAGAAGGTAAATTAAGACTAAAAAAAGGAGAACCAGTACAATATATAGTTGGTAATGTTGATTTTTATGGAAATAAAATTAATGTTAATAAAAATGTTTTAATACCTAGATTTGAAACGGAAGAATTAGTAGAAAAAACAATTAATTATACCAAAAAATATTTTGATAAAAAAATAGATATTGTTGATCTTGGTACTGGTAGTGGTTGTATTGCCATTACATTAAAAAAAGAAATAAATTGTAATATGGATGCGGTTGATATATCAAGTAATGCTCTATCTGTTGCAAGAGAAAATGCTAAGATAAATAATGTTGACATCAATTTTTATGAAGGTGATATGTTAAAACCATTAAATAAAAAATATGATGTTATTATATCTAATCCACCATATATATCATATAATGAAAAAATAATGGATATTGTAGAAAGCAATGAGCCTCACTTAGCTTTATATGCAGAGGATAATGGGCTATATTTTTATAATAAAATACTTGAAAGCGCAAGTAAATATTTAAAAGATAAAAGTTTACTAGCCTTTGAAATAGGTTATACACAAGGAAGAGAAATAGTATCCACCGCAGAAAAATGTTTTCCACAAGCTAAAATATTATTAGAAAAAGACTTACAAAATAGAGATAGATTTATCTTTATATTAAACAATATATAAATGTGTATATTGTTTTTTTTGTAATTATATTATATAATAAAACAAGAATAATAGGGAGTTGAATCTCATGAGAAAATTAAATAATAAAGGATTTGCTATTGCAAGTATTTTATATTCAATAATGGTATTATTTTTACTATTATTACTTAGTATTTTAGGAATACTTGGTAATAGAAAAGCTATTCTTGATAAGAATAAAAAAGATATATTAGAAGAACTTAATAAAGAAGTTTTATATAATAGAATAAATTATGAACATAAAAATATTACTATCGTTAATAGAGGCAATATAGATGATATAAGATTTGCACTACTTGATGGTGTAACCGCATTAGATAGTAATGGCAATATAATTGGAACTGATAAAATAAATTATAATTTAGATTTAACTAATATTGAAAATAAATCTTATTATGTTACTTATACAGTAAATCAAGATGATAAAACTATTACTTCTACAAGACAAATAACTTTTGTACCAGATAGTACGGATTATACAAATAATTTTGATTATACAGGTGATTCCCAAACATTTACTACTAGATATGATGGTAGTTATAAGGTTGAACTATGGGGAGCTCAAGGTGGAAGTATGACCGGTACAGGTTATAGAAGTGATGGATCTTCGAGAGGTGAACTAACATATACGGGTGGTAAAGGTGCATATACAAATGGGGCCATAAATTTCATAAAAGGTACAAATATATACCTTTATATTGGTGGTAAAGGACCTGATAATATTTCTTTGAATAGTTGTACCGGAGGAGATACAGGCGGTTATAATGGCGGTGGGATATTGTCTTCTAGTCAATGTATCTATGGAACTCAAGGTGGTGGAGCCACTGATATTAGAATCACTGATGGTGTTTGGAATAATTTTAATAGTTTGAAATCTAGGATTATAGTTGCTGCCGGTGGAGGAGGCGCCAATTTTAGAAACCAAGGTTATGGTGAAGGTAATGGCGGAGATGGTGGCTCATTAGTAGGAATAAATGGTTATGAGGCCTTAGTTGAAGGAAGCTATTTTAGAACAGATTGGGCAAATGGATATGAAATAGGAACAGGTGCAACTCAAAAATCTGGTGGATATTCAGTTGTGCATTACCTTAATGGAACAATTGGGGAGGAAAGAAACAATTCTCATTCGGGCTTTTTTGGATATGCTACCCAAATTGGTAATCAAAGTGGTGGAGGTTCTGGATATTATGGTGGCGGAAGTAATGGACATGGTGGTGCTGGTGGTGGGTCATCATTTATATCAGGATATGATGGATGCGATGCTATCGCTGAAAACTCTACGGAAGACAATATAATTCATACAGGACAGTCTGTACATTATAGTGGTTATAAGTTTATAAATGCTGTAATGTATGCAGGAAATGAAGAAATGCCAACCCATGATGGAACTAGTACTATGATTGGTAATAGTGGAAATGGATATGCTAAAATATCTTTAATATATTATTATTAATACTTGTAATTAATTTAAAAATATTTTATAATAGTGCTGTTAAAGGCAATGAACAAGAGGAGTAAAATAAGTATATTTTATAGAAAGTTAGTGGTTGATGGAAACTAATAAATATATTATTTGAAGGTAGCTTGGGAGCTTTATTTCAGAAATAAAGTAAGAAATGATGTTAGTCGCATTAAGACTTTAAGGTAATAATTTATTATTACAAATTAAGGTGGTACCACGTAAATCACGTCCTTATTATATAGGATGTGATTTTTTTAGGAGGATTAATATGTTAGAAGAATTTACAAAATACGTAAATAATTATGATGTGAATGATGAAAATATTAGACTTAAATATAATCATAGTATTAGAGTAATGGAACTTAGTCGCAAGTATGCACAAATATTAGGTTTTAATGATGAAGATATTTATCTTGCAACATTAATTGGATTGCTACATGATATAGGAAGATTTGAACAATTAAAAGTTTACCATAGTTATAATGATAGAGAAACGATTGATCATGCTGAATATGGAATAGAACAATTATTTGATAAGGGTTTAATTAAAAATTTTATAAAAGACGAAAAGTATTATGACATAATTAAATATGCCATTAAATATCATAATAAATTTAAATTACCTGTTTGTGATAATGAAAGAATGATGATGCATGCTAAATTAATAAGAGATGTAGATAAAATAGATATTATATATTTGCTTGGATATTTAGGTGAATTGAATTCTAAGGCAACAGATGATAATTTATCACCTGAAATAATAACTGGCTTTAAGAATTATAGCTGTGTTGATGATAAGTATATTAGAAATCATAATGATAATTTATCTAGAACATTTGGTTATGTGTTTGATATTTATAATCCCGAGTTATTACCAGAAATAAAGAAAAATATCTATTATTTCTATAAACAAATAGATGGTGAAAAAACTTTTAAAGAAATATATAATATTGTTAATAAATATATTGATGAAAGGATTGATAATAATGCTAGATACTAAGTATAATCATTTAGAAGTAGAAAAAGAAAAATATAATAAATGGAAAGAAAAAGGGTATTTTAATAGTGGTGATTTAAGTAAGAAACCATATGCCATAGTTATTCCACCACCAAATGTAACTGGTAAATTGCACTTAGGTCATGCTTGGGATACAACGCTTCAAGATATAATGATTCGTTATAAAAGAATGGATGGATTTGATGCTATGTGGCTTCCTGGTATGGATCATGCTGGAATTGCTACTCAAGCTAAAGTAGATAAAAAATTAAAAGAAATGGGAATTAATCCAAGAAGTATGGAAAGAAGCAAATGGCTAGAAGTAGCATGGGATTGGAAAAAAGAATATGCTGAAAATATTCATAATCAATGGGCTAAACTTGGTCTTAGTTTAGATTATAATAGAGAGAGATTTACTCTTGATGAAGGACTTTCTAAGGCGGTAAGACGTGTATTTGTTGATTTATATAATAAGGGATTAATATATCGTGGTGAGCGTATAATTAACTGGGATCCAGAGGCTATGACAGCTCTTTCAACAGAAGAAGTTATATATAAAGACGATGAAGGTGCTTTTTATCATTTAAAATATTTTATAGAAGGAACAAATGATTATCTTGAAGTTGCAACTACACGTCCTGAGACTTTATTTGGTGATACAGCTGTTGCTGTTAATCCAGAAGATGATAGATATAAACATTTAATTGGTAAAAATGTTATATTACCAATAGTAAATAAATTAATACCTATCGTTGGGGATGAGCATGCTGATCCAGAATTTGGAACAGGTGTTGTTAAAATAACACCTGCACATGATCCTAATGATTTTGAAGTAGGAAATAGACATGGATTACCAAGAATTGTTGTAATGAATCCAAATGCTACAATGAATAGTAATGCTGGTATATATGAGGGTCTTACAAGAGAAGATTGTCGTGAAAAATTAGTTAAAGATTTAGATGAACAAGGCCTTCTTATCAAAATAGAAAAAATGGTACATAGTGTAGGACATTCTGAAAGAACAGATGCTGTTGTTGAACCATATTTATCAAAACAATGGTTTGTTAAAATGCGTCCTCTTGCTGATCGAGTACTTGAAAATCAAAAAAACAAAGATACAAAAGTAAATTTTGTACCTGAAAGATATGAGAAAACAATGAATCACTGGATGGAAATAACCTATGATTGGTGTATTTCTAGACAACTATGGTGGGGTCATCAGATACCTGCATGGTATAAAGATGATGAAGTTTATGTTGGCATGGAAGCTCCTAAAGAAGATGGTTGGACCCAAGATCCTGATGTACTAGATACATGGTTTTCAAGCGCTTTATGGCCTTTTTCAACACTAGGATGGCCTGATTCCACAAAAGAATTAGAAAGATATTATCCAAATAATGTTTTAGTAACAGGATATGATATTATACCATTTTGGGTAAATAGAATGACATTTCAAGGATTAGAATTTACGGGTACAAGACCATTTAAGGACTGTTTAATACATGGCCTTATTAGAGATAAAATAGGAAGAAAAATGTCTAAGTCTCTTGGAAATGGTGTTGATCCGATGGATGTTATTGAAGATTATGGTGCTGATTCTCTTAGATTTTATCTAGCAACTTCAACAGCACCTGGTATGGATTTAAAATATGATGAAGATAAAGTAAAATCAACTTGGAATTTTATTAATAAATTATGGAATGCATCAAGATATGTTCTTATGAATACTGAAGATTTAAATAATGATAATTATAATTTAGAAAATTTAAGTATTAGTGATAAATGGATATTAACTAAGATGAATAAATGTATTCAAAAGGTTAGAAATCATATGGAAAAGTATGAATTTAATGTAGTAGGTGCTGAAATATATAGTTTCGTATGGGATGATTTCTGTGATTGGTATATTGAACTATCAAAAATAAATATGAATAATACAACTAAATCTGTACTTATCACAGTACTTACAAACATTTTAAAAATGTTGCATCCTTTTATGCCATATGTAACAGATGAAATATATGATAAATTACCAGTTAAAGATAATGAAACAATTATGTTAAGTAGTTATCCACAGTATAATGAAAAGCAAATATATAAAGAATTTAAAGAAATGGAAAATATTATTGAATTAATAAAAAATATTAGAAAAATAAAATTAGAAAATAATATTGGTAAAGATTATTATTTAGTACATAATAATAAAGTAATTATAGAAAATATAAATATATTTGAAAAAATATTAAAATTAGAAAATAAAATAATAGAAAAAAATAATTTTAATA
>OLNW01002493.1_pt1 | contig 15767 bp, 12 predicted proteins | sample 1672121 | NCBI WGS metagenome assembly OLNW01 (sample SAMEA3136648, study PRJEB25190) | human gut metagenome
AAGCTCTTGAAGATCCAAACGGCGAGTGGGGCGACAAGATCATGGAGTTAATGGACACAGTTGATGAGTTCATCCCAGATCCACAGCGTGCTACAGATCAGCCATTCTTAATGCCAATCGAGGATATCTTCACAATCACAGGACGTGGTACTGTTGCTACTGGTAGAGTAGAGCGTGGAGTTCTTCATGTAAATGAGGAAGTTGAAATCGTTGGTATCAAAGAGGAAGTTAAGAAGACTGTTGTAACAGGAATCGAAATGTTCCGTAAATTATTAGACGAGGCTCAGGCTGGTGATAACATTGGTGCATTACTTCGTGGTATCCAGAGAACTGAAATCGAAAGAGGACAGGTTCTTGCAAAACCAGGTACAGTAACATGCCATACAAAATTCACAGCTCAGGTTTACGTTTTAACAAAAGACGAAGGTGGTCGTCATACACCTTTCTTCAATAATTATCGTCCACAGTTCTACTTCAGAACAACAGACGTAACAGGTGTTATCGAGTTACCAGCTGGTACAGAAATGTGCATGCCTGGAGATAACGTAGAAATGACAATCGAACTGATCCACCCAATCGCTATGGAGCAGGGTCTTACATTCGCTATCCGTGAGGGTGGTAGAACAGTAGGTTCAGGACGTGTTGCTTCTATTATTGAGTAATCATAAATAGCCTAAAATTAAGGACTTCCGTTTGGAAGTCCTTTTTTGCTTTATAGGAAATTTCTCAAATCGTCAGAAATAGTGTATAATGAATTGGAAATAAAAGATGACATGACAAAAGAGCGAATGCTGGATTCGCCATGACGTTGTTTATGAAGTTTTTTGTTTTGGTTTAGGTTAGGCTGCACTATCTGACTATGGAGAAAGAATGATTATGAGCATGGATCTACCCATATTTCATAACCTTTCGATATTGTTCAAATAGTGCAGTTTTTTTGTGGTAAACTTCTAAAACCAACATAGAAGTACCACACTCGGAACAACAGAGAGGGTCGTATCCGAAAGAGAGCAGAATGGATTGCCGCCAGTCCTGAACAGAACGCAGGAAACGTTGTTTTTCAGCAGAAATACATTTACGGAGATTCTTTTTCTGCTTATGATGTTTTGCGTATATCCCATAGTAGCGAAGCATTTTGAAATGTTTTTCTGGGATGTGGATGATCAGTTTTTTAATGAAGTCCAAAGCATGGATGGTTTCAGTAACAGTTTTGTTGTCTTCGTGCCTGGTGTAATGAAAGGTTACATTCTCGCCGTCATAATGATCAATACGTGAAGTGGCGATCACAGGTCTGCCGAGATATCGGCTGATGTATTTGATAGTGATATCAGGAGTGCAGAGATTTGGCTTTGCACGAACATAAAAACCATCGGCATGCTTGTTGTACATTTCATTTTTCACTTTACGAAAGGATGGACCAATACAGGAAACAGGCTGCCCAAGCAGCACTTTGCGAAAGGCATTACGAAGAAAGCTGTAATCAAAGTGTTTGACAGGACGCCATGGAGTGACGTTGCCAGCGCCACCTTCAGATATAAGGGCATGGATATGAGGATTCCATTTTAGATCACGCCCAAAAGTGTGAAGGACACAGATAAATCCGGGAGTAAAGTTTTCAGTTTTGTTCACTTTTGAAAACATACGAAGGACAACATCGCGGACAGAATGAAATAAACAGTTTAAGAGAGTCCTGTCTTTGAGAAAATAAACACGAAGTTCTTCCGGGATAGTGAAAACACAATGGCGATGAACACAGGAAACAAGCTTGCAGGACATATGGAAAGAACGAAGCTGGTTGTATTTGTTTCCGCAGGAGGGACAAAAACGGCTTTTACAGCGAAAGGGAACAAATTTGAGATTCCCACAGTGAGGACAGGCATACATGGCACCACCGTGAGAAGGGTCGCCACAATGGATCATCCTGTCGACATTTTCAATGACAGCAGGACGTGGATGGAGTTGGTAAATGATATGTTCATAATAATCAGTAAAGATGGATTGTAATATATTCATAATAGAATTTTACAATAAAGAAAGATAAAGGAAACCCCCTTCCCCTCATGAATGAGGGGCTAGGGGAGTTGAGAGTGTCGAAGACACTTTTTTAATATGAATAAATGGGGAATTTTCCAAAATCTGAGCTAGATTTTTTGGGTCAAAGAATTGAATAGAGGATGTTAGTTTGATACAATAAAATAGATTATACGATATTGAAGGTGAATGTATTATGCCGATAAAAGAGCCACGTTTTCATGGTGAAGTAACGGAAAAGAGCCATAAAAATATGAGTAGGATACTTGGAAAAGATACAAGCATAGAGATTGTTCTCAGAAAAGCATTATGGCATAGAGGATTTCGTTATCGGAAAAATTACAAAGGGTTACCAGGAAGACCGGACATTGTTTTGACAAAATATCATATTGCGATTTTTTGTGATAGTGAGTTTTTTCATGGGAAAGATTGGGAAATACTGAAAGCAAAATTAGAAAAAGGGAAAAATCCAGATTATTGGGTTAAAAAAATAGAGCGTAATATCCAGAGAGATAAAGAGAAGAATCAGCAATTAAATTTTATGGGCTGGACAGTGATACATTTTTGGGGAAAAGATATTTTGAAGGATACAGAACAGTGTATTAGAGTGATAGAAGAGACGATATTTGATCAGAAACTGGAAAAAGTAGATGATGAAGAGGAAATGTAATGATGAATTATTTTGAAGAATATGATGAGACGGACCCTATTTCAATTGAAGCATATGCAAGAAGCTTAATTGGTAAAACGTTTGCAGATGTGTGTAAGCAAGACGATATCACGAAAACTATGGTTGTCAGAGAGACAACGGATTATGAAGTAAAGCACGAGAATAAGAAGCGAAAAGGTGGTTTGGGTGAATTAATAGAAGAAAGATTTTTTCATTACCAGACTAATAATGATGCAAGACCCGATTTTGAAAAAGCAGGCGTGGAGCTAAAAGTAACCCCATATAAACAAAATAAGAATGGCACACTAGTAGCAAAAGAAAGATTGATATTAACGATGATTGATTATTTTTCAGTTATAGATGAAACATTTGAAAATAGTCACATGTGGCAAAAGGCTCGTTTAATCTTACTGGTGTACTATTTGTATCAACAGGAGATAAATAATCGTCTAGATTATCGCATTGATTATGTGAAACTATTTGCACCACCAGAACAAGATATAAAGATCATAGAACACGATTTTGAAGTGATTGTTGAAAAAATCAGAAATGGGAAAGCACATGAATTATCTGAGGGTGATACGCTGTATCTAGGAGCCGCGCCGAAAGCAGCGACATCTAAAGATAGAAGAAAGCAGCCATTCAGTGATGAATTAGCAAAACCACGGGCATTTGCATTTAAAAATTCATATATGACATATGTTCTCAATAATTATATTATTCCAGGAAAGAATACATATGAACCGATTATAAAAGAACCATCAGAAGAAGCTTTTGAAGACTATGTTGTACGCAAAATAGATGCATATTGTGATTGGACAGTTAACGATTTATGTAGCACATTTCATATAGAGTATCAAAAAAAACCAAAAAACTTAGAAGCAATGTTAGCATATCGAATGTTGGGGATTAAGGGAAACCATGCTGAAGAATTCGAAAAAGCGAATGTGGTAGTTAAGACAATACGTGTCGAGGAGAATAATAAGATAAAAGAAAATATGTCATTTCCAACTTTTAAATTTAAAGAGTTAGTAAATGAAGATTGGGATAACTCTACGTTTGGAAATTATTTGCGAGAAACAAGATTTTTATTTGTGGTCTATAAGTTTGATCAGCGTAACGAATTGAGATTGAAAGGTTGTCAATTCTGGAATATTCCATATGATGACTTAGAAAGTGACATAAAATCTGTTTGGGAAAAAACAAAGAGAGTGCTTAGTGAGGGACTTCAAATAGAAGAGCGAAATGGAAGAAAGTATAATAATTTTCCGAAAGCATCAGAAAATCCAGTGTGTCATGTAAGACCACATGCACGGAATGCAAAAGATACCTATGAGCTTCCAGATGGAAGGCAGTATCCGAAGCAGTGTTTTTGGTTGAATAATAGCTATATTTTGTCGCAGTTAAATGAAAATCTTATTGAGGATTGATAATGGGTAATAGAGAATATAAAACGTCAGAAGAAGTAAAACAAAGAGCAGAAGAGGCAATAGGACATTCGTTCAAAGAAATTTTTGGATTGGCTCAGAAATTTCAGCAAGAAAATGGATTAAAACAAAAGCACGGAAAAGGAGATATCGGACAAGCATATGAAGAAGGATGGTTTAACTATGCTTGTAACGAAGACGCTGAACCAGATTTTAAAGAAGCGGATATTGAATTGAAAGTAACTCCATTTTTGATTAATAGTAGAGGCTATAGAGCGAAAGAAAGATTATCGCTAGGGAAAATCAATTATAAAGATGAAAATTGGGATGAGTATGAAGAAAGTAGATTTTGGACAAAAAATCATCATCTACTTGTTATGTATTACCAATATATCAGAGGCGTAAAACGTGAAAATTTTAGTATTGAAAAAATAGATGAGATTTTGCTGGAAAAATTACCGGAAAGAGATCAGATAATTATTCAGCATGATTGGGAAAAAATTGCACGTTATGTGAAAGAGGGGAAAGCACATGAATTGTCGGAACGGGATTTTATGTATCTAAGCCCTGCTAGAAAAGGTAATGGGGGAGATGAAAAAGTAAAGTACAATGACAGATATCCGAAAGCAAAACCACGAGCATATTCATTTAAAAAGTCATATATGACGAAGTTATTTAATGAGAGAATGCTTACTCCAGAGGAAAAATCTTATATTTTACCAGATACGGTATTGCAAAAGGGAAAAGAGTTTGATGATATTCTGATCGAAACTTTAAAACCATATTTTGGAAGAACAATAGATTCGTTGAAAAAAGAATTTTCTAATTATCGTAGTGGTTATAGTGAAAAAAACGATATTATTAAGCAGATATACAAGAGCACGAGTGAATTAGAAAAAACAGATGAATTCCAAAAAGCTAACTATAAATTGAGAACACTTACAGTTGATGAAAAAGGAACACCAACGCAAGATATGTCTTTTTCAGCATTTGATTTTGATGCATTATTGAGAGAAAAAAATTGGACAGAGTCTATTGTTTATGATGAGATGGTTGATTCAAAATTTTTACTTGTCATATTTTCCAAAAATGGAGAGGGAAAAGAAATTTTAAATAATGCTATGATATGGTATATTCCTAAAAAAGATGAAAATAAGGTAAAAGAAGTTTGGAAAGAAACAATAAAAGTAATAAACAATGGAATAAAGTTGCAGCAAAAATTATCACATGACAGAGAAAAAAGATTAATATTTGTATATGAAAATAATTTTCCGAAGAGTAACTTTAATAAAGTAGCACATGTAAGGAATAAGGCTGGAGAAAGTGAATATTTTGGTGAAAATGGTAATTCAGTACGGTTAAAAAAACCCGCAGAAGTTATTACTTTAAAAGAAATTCCAGAGGAGCTGAAGAACGTTCCGATACCTACAGGAGAATATATGACAAAACAGTGTTTTTGGTTTAATAAGAAATATATGAAGCAACAGATTAAAGATTTCATAAAATCATACTAAAAAGTATAAAAGGATCTTTACAAGAATAGAAAAATAGGTTATTATATATAAGAACGATCGTTCGATAACAAAAAGAAGAGGTAAAAAAAGTGAAGAAAACGGTTTGCGAATTGTTTGCCGGGGTGGGTGGCTTTAGGTGCGGACTTAATAATATTAAAACAGAGGGAGATTATAATAGAGAAGAAAAATGGGATACAGTTTGGTTTAATCAGTGGGAACCAGCAGAAAAAAATACACAGTACGCACATGACTGTTATATATATCATTTTGGAACTAGATTAGACAATAATGATAAGGATACAACGAACGATAATATTGAAGATGTAGATAAAAAAACGATACCAGACTTTAATTTATTGGTTGGCGGCTTTCCATGCCAGGATTACTCAGTGGCTTCTGCATTAGCAACATCTAAAGGGCTTGAAGGGAAAAAGGGAATTTTATGGTGGTCAATACGTGAAACGTTAGAAGCAAAAAAACCACCATTTGTATTATTAGAGAATGTTGATAGATTATTGAAATCTCCTGCGAAACAAAGAGGTAGAGATTTCGGAGTAATCCTTGCATGTTTTCAAGATGAAGGTTATACAGTAGAATGGCGTGTGATCAATGCTGCAGAATATGGATATCAGCAGAGACGTCGTCGAACATTTATTTTTGCTTATAAGAATAACACGAAATATGCAAAGAGGATTTTGAAAACGGTTGGATACACAGATTCATTGGAAGAAAAAAGCAAGAAAAAATGTATGGAAAATGCAATCTTAAAAGAAGGATTTTTTGCAGAAACATTTCCAGTGAATAGAGCAGAATCTACTAAAATAAAAATTAAGGAACTTCCATCAGAAGTAGGAGAAGTATCTGAAACATTTCAGTGTGCATTTGAAAACTCTGGAATAATGAAAGATGGAATAATATATACAATGAAGACTGTTCCAGATTATCGTGGAAAACAGATAACACTTGGCGATGTTATGGAAACCGGGGAAGTAGAAGAGCAATATTTTATCCCAGAAGAAAAGTTATATTATACAGATCCGACGGTTACACACAGTGATGAAACGGAGCAGCGTTTACCAAAGGAAGATAGACAGACTTGGCAGTACCTGAAGGGTGCAAAAAAATTGTTGCGTACAAGTTCGAATGGACATGAATATGTATTTTCTGAAGGTGCAATTTCTATGATCGATCAAGAAGATAAACCAGCACGTACAATGCTGACATCAGAAGGTGGGTTCAGTAGAACAACTCATATTGTAAAAGACAAGATGACTGGAAGAGTAAGGTTACTTACTGCTACAGAAGCGGAACGGATTCAAGGTTTTCCTACAGATCATACAAAGTATTGTTTAGTCAAGGGAGAGATAGTGGAAATGCCATTGAGAAAACGCCGATTTATGATGGGGAATGCATTAGTGGTCAATTTGGTAGCAGATATGGAGAAGACATTGAATCAGATATTTGAGAATGAATAAATATAGAGATGTTTGATATTGGCTTAGACTAGGAGGAACTAAGGAGAAGATGAATATTAATGATTTGAGTGCAAAAGATTATTCTATAGAAGAGTATCTTATAGAAAGTAAAACGTTTCTTATACCACGTTATCAGAGAAGTTATGCTTGGGAAAAGAGAAATATAGTACAGTTATTAGAAGATGTAAGTAAAGAAGAAGGATATTATATAGGAAATGTTATTGTAAATACTTTACAAAATAATGAAAAAGAAATTATCGATGGTCAACAGCGTATTATAAGTATTTTTTTGATTCTAATTGCACTTCATCATGTTGCGGGAATGAACACATTAGAGTATGTGTTAGACAATGGAAGTTTAAAAATCAATATAGAAAAGAGAATAGAGGATTCAGGTGTATCGGTAATGAGTTCTATTTTAGACAATAATATAGCTAGTACAATGAAAAAATATAATGAAGTTGCTAGATATAAAGATATTGTTTCTATATTGAAAAAATATGAAGAAAATCAGCTTGAGACACTTAGAAAAAATCTTCTTAGGTCTAAAATTGTAGAAATTAAGTTCTTGAATGGAGAAAAACGTGCACATGAAATGTTTGTCAATCTGAATACAAAAGGAAAGCCGCTTGAAGAAATTGAAATCATAAAAAGTCACTTATTTAAATATTTGATTGAAGGAGAAAATTCAGATCAATATAAGGAAGAATGGTATGAGATGTTAGATGACATCGGTAATAAATATCATGGAAAATATTTACAGAATATTAGTTTGTTTAAATCGTTGAGAAAAAACAAACAGCAAAGGAATCACTTAATTATTTGTTGGGTGAAATAAATAATGAGGAAACAGCAAGTAGCGTGTTTGGATTTATGGCTGGTGATGAAAATGCCAGTCTATTTCGCGTTTACTCTGCTGTTAAGAATCATGATTTATTGAGATTGAAAACATATATAGGACATGAGGCGGAAATATCTATTGATATACTAGACCAGATATGGAAGATGTATGGTCAAGTCAAATTTGAACAGTTTGATGTTGTAATGGTTGCGTTATTATATATTCCATCAAAAGAAAAAAAGAATTTATTCAGTAAAAATTATTTGGATATTATCAAGTTTTTGAAGTTGGTTTTGCTGTTTCAGATACATAATACAGTGCATAGGGTGAGTCCTTCTACGTATACAAATAGATTTGAAACAGCTGCGATAGAATTATATTCTAATCAGAAAAAAATAGAGACAATAATAGCTGATTTAATAAAAGATTTGAAAATCAATGAAGTTACTAAAGATCATATGATATCTGGAATAAAAAGTTTAAAATGTAGTGGAAAGAATAAAAATAGTAGAGATTTAAAAATTGCTAAATTCATTATACAAATGGTGGATGGATATTATGCTGTTGATTTAAAGGCAGAGCATATAATATGTGAAAAAAATCAGGATGATGAATTGGTTTATGAAATTGGGAATATATTACCAGTAGTTAAAGATAGATATAAGGACAAAGATATTGATAAGAAGTTGCAGATGTATAAAGAAGATGCGATGGTTAATGTTTCGATTAAGAAGTTTTTAAATCAAGGCGTTAGGGAAGATAACTACAGAGAAATTATTAAAAAACGGACAAATAAAATAGCAGAGGAATTTTGGCAACTGTTCGAAGGATTGAAAAATGGAAAAAATAGATAGTAAAGTTATTAATGCTCCAATAAGATGGGCTGGTTCAAAAAAGAAATTATTAAATGAAATGTTACATGCTTTTGAGGCAGATAAAGATGTGTATATAGAACCTTTTTTGGGCTCAGGCATTGTATTGCTAAATGTGCTAGAAAATCAAATGTACAGAAAATATTATGTGAATGATATAAATAATAATTTGATATTATTTTATAATACATTAAAAAATGACTCTGCTCAATTGATTAAAAGAATTGAAGTATTATGCCGTGAGTATAATAGTTTTTCTGATGATGGAGAAAAATGGGATTATTTTTATAAAAAAAGAGATAGCTTTAATAAAAAACAGATTCGTTGTGTGACACGTTCTGCTCTGTTTTGGTTTTTAATGAAAGCAGGATATAACGGAGTTTATAGAGTTAATTCTAAGGGAAAATTCAACGTTCCATGTGGCAAACGAGATAAAATAGTTTGTAATAAAGAAAAAATGGAAGAAATTTCTAAGAAAATTCAAAATGTAGAATTTTCTTGTATGGACTATAATTTATTTATAGATATGGTTTTGGAGAAAGAAAAGAAAAAATCTATATTTATGTATTGTGATCCACCATATATGCCAGAAACAAAGGCGTCTCAAAAACATATTTTATATACTCAAAATGGATTTGAACATGAAAAATTTATGGAATATATAGATGAAATATGTAATAAGTCAGATATAGCAATAATGATATCTATGGCCGAAACGAAGAGTGTAGTACAGATATATAAAAAATATTCACGTTTTACTAAGGTTAAGATAGATGAAATAGTTAGAAAGGTAAATCCGACAAAACAGATGAAGTCAAAAGAAATAGCGTTTGTTAATTATGAAGTAGGAAAAAATTCAATGATAATACCTTGATAACAAAACCCCTACCCCCCAGGAGGACAACATGGTCAAACAAGACTACCTCATGCGTCTCATCCACGAGATGGTACGCACAATCATTAAATTAATATTTAACATTGACGAAAAGACAGTGAATCTGGAACAGGAGCTGAAGGAAACATCAGACCTCTATGGAAAACTGGTGAGACTGGCGGATGCTGGAAAGATAAACGAAGCGGAAAATCTGCTGTATGAACAGTTAGAAAACGGACAGAGAGAGGACTTAAAAGCGGCACTTGGTTTTTATGACCATTTGAATGATTATACGGAAGAATTTTTGGACAAAGCCGATTTCTCAAGGGAAGAGATTAAGAGTGGATTGGTCAGTGTCCTGAAAATGTATGGATATGAAGGTATGACAGGTTTGCTGATGTAAACGGAGCGCCAAAATAGCTGGCTTGAAAATTAATTCCGGTGAAGAGGATGGTGGGATTTGAAAATTCATTTTATGAAGCATGGGAATACCCGCCGGTCTTCTTGCAGAGCCAGAAAAAAAGTGCTAAGATAAAATAAATAAAACGTAAGCAGGAAAGAAAATGAAGCAATGGAAAACAAGACTGGCAATCTGCTTATGTTTATTACTGGCAGCACCGACAGTTATCAGTGCACTTCCGGTGAATAAATTAGAGGCAGAAGCTGCAAGTGGCACAAGTACGAATGTCTATGGATATTACACAGACATACAGGTAGAGCAGGGCATGACTTTCAACATGGGAGATTTGTTCCAGTATTCTCAGTATAAGAATAATAAAGAGATCAAGGGCGGATATCTCTCAGACCTCTCTAGTGGAGTATCCTATAAGAGCAGTAATAAAAATGTGATCACGGTCAGCTCTAAGGGTGACATTACCGTAAAGAAGACCGGTAAGGCAGTCATTACTACAAAGTACAAAGGAATTCCTGTTAGTACAACGATCACAGCAGTAAAGAAAAACGGTCTGAAATCAAATAAATACAGCAGTCTGCGTTCAAAAGCAAAGAATGTTGCAAAAGTATATGGTAATGGTATTACATCAAAGAACCGTTATAAATTAGCACAGGCAGTTATGACATGCCAGAATGCTCGTTGGGCTGTCACAGGGGAATATATCAGTCAGACAGGATTTGTTTCTTATTACTCCGTACAGACCGGAAGTGCTCATCGTTTAGTTGCACCGGAAATGATAAAGGCAGCAAAGATCAGTTCAAAACTCAGTGAGTATGCCTATAACAATAATCCGGTTGGAACAAAAGCAAGTAAGAACTTTAAGATTACAAGTGTGACTGCAAAGAAAAACCGTGAAACACTTACGATCAAAACAAATAAAAAACTAAATGATACACAGGTATTTGCAATTAAGTATATCTATATCAATGACACCTATCTTCAGAATGATAAAAAAGCAGTGTTTAATGTATATGTCAAAGATACAAAGACAGGACATTACTATCGTGGTACAGCATATGCAAAACAGGGCAGCAATCAGATCAGCGTAAGAATGGATTACCTCAAGCTGAAATCAAATACAAAATATCAGGTATATTACATGGTCAATGACAAAGGCTGGGCACAGGGAAAGACATTTACAGCAAAATAAAATATAAGAAAAGGGGCTGTGTAAACAGCCTTTTTTCTATATACAGGCGTGGAAAAGAAGATGAGTAAAAAGACAGGAACAAAAAAGAAACAAACCAAACACAAAGAAAAACAACAGGGATTTAACGATTTACTGATACCAATGTTACTGATCCTTTGTATTATGCCGTTTATTGTAAGACTGGCACTCTATTCCTGCGGATATGCAAAATATCCGTGGTATTCGGATGAGGATGTGATTATGGATCTGTACAGTTATTACCGTTGTTATTTTTTTGAAGTAGTTGCAATTTTTACGGCGGCGGTACTGGCATTTCGGATCGGACTGTTTCCGGAAAACAGAAAAAAAATGAAAATATTTATCCCGTTGGCAGTGTATGCGGGAATGATACTGCTTTCGACCCTGTTATCCGTAAATATGGGAGCGTCATTTACCGGAAATTTTTATCAGTTCCAGGGCGTACTGGTTCTGTTGGGATATCTGGTATTTTGTCTGTATGCCTATCAGGTAATGGAGCAGGAAAAAGACTATAAAACCATCTGGTATGGGATCGTAGCAGTATTCATAGTCATGGCGGTGCTTGGAATATTTCAGATAGCAAAAAAAGATCTGTTGGATTTTGCATGGATGCAGCGGTTGGTGATGTCCAAAGAACAGTTTGCAGAGTATGGCGGCACGTTAGAGACTATTTTTAGCGGAAACAACGTGTTCTTAAGTCTGTATAATCCGAACTATGCAGGTGTATTTCTGACCATGTTCGCACCGGTTTTTGCAGTGATGTGCAGCAGTGAAAAAGAGAAAAAGAAGAAGATTTTCTACGGGATATTGTGTTCAGGATGTCTGATCCTGATCTGGTTTACCTATTCCCGCTCCACATTTTTTGCATTGCTTGTGGTATTAGTCGTAGGAGGTATCCTTTCTAAGGAGAAGATCGGGAAACTGATGAAATATATTTTGCCGGGAATCCTTATTTTAGCGGTAGTATTTGTAGGAATTGACAAAATCAATGATTTTCACTATCTGTCCAGATGGAAGGAAGATACACCAAAGACGAAGTTAGAGCGCATGATCACATCCAAAGACGGAGTGGAGCTTTGCTATGATGGAAAGGAATATCTCATCACCTTAGAGGATAAAAAAGCGAAAATTTACGATAAAAAAGGCAGAGAAACAGACATCAAAAAGGTAGACCATTCTGCGAAAATGGCAATAGCAGAGTATGACGAAGAAAAATACATCGACGTATATCTCTGTAACCAGACGTTTACGTTTGGAAAAAACAGCAAGGGATATTATTACCGGACAGAGAACGGAAAAGAGACACAGCTTACCGACATTTCAAAAGTCGATGCGGGTGGCAAAGAATATTTAGGTTCGGGACGAATTTATATTTGGAGTAGAACCCTGCCGATCTTAAAAAAATATATCGTTGCAGGAAGCGGACCGGATACATTTGCAGAAGTATTTCCACAGAACGACTATGTTGGAAAGGCAATTTATGCTAACAATCCGGCACGGGTGATTGAGAAACCGCATAATGACTACCTGATGCAGTGGGTACAGAATGGATTCTTAGCACTTGTGGCAATGATAGCATTTTATGTACTCCTGTTAAAAAAATGTGGAACGTTTTATTACAAACGTGAGCTGTCAGACATGAAGACACGACTGGGACTGGGGTGTTATCTGGGATGTATCTGTTATATGGCAGGCAGTCTGTTTAATGACAGTACACTGTATACAACACCGGTATTCTGGATTTTTGCCGGAATCGCACTAGCGTCAGCATATGAGGTGGAAAAATAAAACCAAGAATCAAACAAGGGGATATCAGCATGAAGACTTCGGAAGAATTACGCAATCTGTTAAACAGGATCGACCATAAAGGTTATCCGGCATACAAAGATACAAAAGGGCAGTATCAGTTTGGAACCTATGTGCTGTCCATTGACCATGTGCAGGGAGATCCGTTTGCGTCTCCTTCCAAGGTCAGTGTTCACATCGACGGAAAACAGGCGGGATTTGATGCCTGTTTGTATGACATAACCTTCAAACGGATTGCACTGCAGGATCATCTGTTACGAAAAATTGCGACAAATATCAGGGAATATTCCTTTAAGGCAAAGGGTTCCGGGAAGAGTGGACTGATCTCTGTTACCCGGCCGGGACAGGAAATCTTAAATCGCAGTGCATGTGTCATTCAGCCGAAAAACGGAGATCTGGTGGTACGGATGGAGATCGGATTTCCGGCAAACGGAAGAACCATCAATGCGAGAGAATTAGAAAAGATTTTATTCGATTTTCTGCCGGTATGCATCAAAAAGACAATGTATCAAAGATCATACCGGAAAGAAGAGTTAGAGCAGGTGGTAGATCTAGCCATAGATCAGAATTATATCCGGGAAGAACTGAAAAAAAGAGGTCTGGTGGCATTTGTAGCCAATGGAGCGGTTCTTCCGAGAAAATCCGGAGTTTCCATGCAGCCGATGAAGGATGCCGTTTCTTTTGTGTCGCCAAAATCCATGGAAGTGACGATGGAACTGCCACATCATGGAACTATCAAAGGAATGGGGATCAAAAAAGGAATTACTCTGATCGTCGGGGGTGGATATCATGGAAAGTCCACACTGTTAAAGGCATTGGAGTCAGGGGTATATAACCATATTGCCGGGGATGGACGGGAGTATGTGATCACGGACGACAGCGCAGTCAAACTGCGGGCAGAAGATGGACGGAGTATTCAAAAAGCAGATATTTCCATGTTTATTCAGAATCTTCCGAATGGAAAAAATACAACGGAATTTTATACGGAGGATGCCAGTGGAAGCACCTCGCAGGCGGCAAATACCGTAGAAGCAATGGAGGCGGGATCAACCCTGTTTTTGATCGATGAAGACACCAGTGCTACGAATTTTATGATCCGGGATGAACTGATGCAACGAGTGGTCAATCGGGAAGAAGAGCCGATCATCCCATTTATTGACCGTGTAAGCGAACTCTATGAAAGAGAGGGGATTTCCACGATTTTAGTCGCCGGAAGTTCCGGCTCCTATTTTCACAAGGCAGATACGGTGATTCAGATGAAACAATATCTTCCGGTGGAAATTACGGATTTTGCAAAAAAAGAGGCAGAGCAGTTTCCATTGGTATTAGAGCATATTGCAGAGGCAAAGCTGCCATCGTTTGAACGGATTGTGAAGCGGGACGTTGCTTTTCAAAAAGAGAATCGCATCAAAATGAAGGCATTGGGAAAAGAAGCAGTTTCCGTTAATCGTGAAGAGGTGGATCTGCGTCTGGTCGAACAACTTACAGACCATGAACAGTTAGAAGCGTTAGTGCAGATCTTAAAATATATGAAGCTGCATATGTTTGACGGAAAACGCACGCTGCAGGAAGCAGTGGAGGAACTGTATACAGCTATGCAGAAAAAAGAATTTGCAGCATTTTGCACGGGAGGTATACCGGGAAATCTTGCACTTCCGAGAAAACAGGAAATCTATGCGGTGCTAAACCGCTGTAGAGGATTGTTAAAGATCGAATAAGAATCATATGAACATAGGTAAGATTATATTAGGAATTCAGGTGAAGAAATTTTGAAACCAAAAGTAAAAGCACAAAAGCTGGATATACACGGTATTTCCGAAAAGCAGAACGTTTTCCACAATTATGATGGCGTATCCGCTCAGTTTGTCCATTACGGCAGTGCTGATGTTTATTGCACTGCTATGGTACCGACCGTCGAAAAAATATGCGGCTGGTAAGGCATAGTTAGAAAAATGTGTTATAATGCCCTTATGAATAAACAGGAAATTTACAATTATTTAAAAGAACAAAACATCTGGCACGAGGTGACAGAACACAAAGCAGTATTTAATATGGAGGAGCTCGCCGAGGTGGATATTCCGTACCCGGAGGCTGATGCAAAGAATCTTTTTGTACGCGATGACAAGAAAAGAAATTACTATCTGATCACAGTGAAGGGAGATAAAAGGGTAGATTTAAAAGAGTTCAGAAAGAAAAATAACACGCGTCCTTTGCGTTTTGCATCTGAAAATGACTTAATGGACATCCTGGGACTGATACCGGGGGCGGTAACACCGCTTGGAATCCTGAATGATGAAGAGAGAAAAGTGCAGGTGTTTTTAGACAGAGAGTTTTTAGAAGGACGAAAGCTGATCGGAGTCCATCCAAATGAGAATACGGCAACCGTCTGGTTAAAGACAGAGGATTTACTCGATATTATAAAAGAACATGGCAACGCGGTACAGGTTTTAGAACTTTAGTTAAAAGAAGATTTGATTTTTGAGGTACAAAAAGATGAGTCACGATGGCATTGAAAAAGCAAAATTAGAGGATTTGCCGAGGATACTTCAGATCTATGCATCTGCCCGGAAATTTATGAAGCAGTCAGGCAATCCCAAGCAGTGGGGAGACAGTTTTCCGCCGGAAAGTCTACTGG
>OLNW01002507.1_pt1 | contig 15694 bp, 9 predicted proteins | sample 1672121 | NCBI WGS metagenome assembly OLNW01 (sample SAMEA3136648, study PRJEB25190) | human gut metagenome
TAATGTTGTATTTCCTGTATTTGTTACTGTTATTGTATATGTTATTACTTCTCCTGCTTTTGTTACTTTTTCTTTATCAGCTGTTTTTACTGCTGTATAACCTGGATTTTGTTCTACTGGAACATCTTTTTCTGGTGTCTTATCTCCAGCTGTTGCTACATTGTGAATCTTTCCACCTTTGTCTATATCTGCTTGTGTTACTGTATAAACTCCTGTTACACTTCTTGACTCTCCTACTAGAATTTCTGATATTGTTTCATCTATTCCAGCCATATCATCTCTAACAGCAATATCTTTTAATGTTGTATTTCCTGTATTTGTTACTGTTATTGTGTATGTTATTTTTTCTCCTACTGTTGTTACTTTTTCTTTATCAGCTGTTTTTACTGCTGTGTAACCTGGATTTTGTTCTACATTAACATCTCTTTCTGTTTCCTTATCTCCAACTGTTACAATATTTTTTATTACTCCACCTTTGTCTATATCATCTTGTGTTACTGTATATTGTGCAGAGATTACATTTGTGCCATTTATTTTAATTTCACTAATAACTTGATCAATTCCAAGCATAGCATCTCTTACAGTAAGATCTTTTAATATTGTATTTCCTGTATTTGTTACTATTATTGTATATGTTATTTCTTCTCCTGCTGTTGTTACTTTTTCTTTATCTGCAATTTTACTTATATCATAAGAAGGTGCTTCTTCAACTGGTGTTTCAACTTTTGAATCATCACTAACTTCTTCTGCTTTTTGATTTGGTTTTGTAGGAACTGATTCTCCTTTAACAAAAACTTCATTAATTATTGGTAATGGATTACCATTTTCATCAGCCTTTCCTTTTATGTCTTTTTCATAAGATACTGTATATGTAGCAAATATTTCTTTGTATTCTCCTGCTTTTAAATTGCCTATTTGTAAGTCTTTAGCCGTAATTTCAATTCCTACAAGTTTTTCATCAAGTACAACATTTGTTAAATCTGCACTACCTGTATTTGTTACTGTTATCTTATACTCAATTACGTCTCCAGCTTGAACCTTTGCATCTAATTCAAGATTTTCTTTGTCTCTTTTAATACCCACAACTTCTTTTACTACTTTGATGTCTGCTGTATCTTTTTTATCTGGATTTGTAGGAACTCCTCCAACTGTTGCAACATTTTCAATTTCTCCACTTATATCTTTTACTTCTACAATAAATGTTCTTTCAATTGTAGAATTACCATCTAATTCTACATCCCATGAAATTTGTTTTCTATTATCAGTTGTTGTTGTTACTTTTCCACTATCTGTTACAGAACTTTCTATTAATTCTGTCCCAACTGGAATTGTATCTTCTATTGTTATTTTTCCTAAAACATCACCTGTATTTGTAGCTGTTATAGTATATTTTATTTTGTCTCCTAATTTTGCTACCTCTAGACCATCTTTTACTTCAACATTATTTCTTTCTATTATTTTGCTTGATTTTTTAGCATTTATAATTGATGTTTTTTCTTCATTACTTTCTTTACCGTTAACTATTGCTGCATTTGATATTGTACCTGTTGCATTTTCGTTAACTTTTACTGTAAATTTAACTTCTATTGATTCTTTTGCTGGTACAGTTACAATCCATTTTAAACCTATAACTGTATCATTTTCTAATATTGTTGTTCCTGAATTTTGAGCATCATCAATAGAAACAAAGGTCGTTTGTTCTGGAATTTTATCTGTTATTTCTATATTTTTTAACTCTTGTTCTCCATTATTTGTAACTTTTATTGTATATGTAATATTTTTATTGGCATATACTAATTTATCTTCACCTACACCAGTTGTAGCTGTTTTTTCAACTGTAAAATCTGGTGTTTGTGGTATTATCTTATCTGCCACTGAAGAGTTTGCAGCAACTACACTTGATGGTGTCCACCAATCCCAGAAATCTCTTGATACAAGTTTTTCTTGTTCTTCTACTCTTGTTATTGTTGTTTCACCAACTTGATTTACATCTGTATTTGTTGTTACTTCTGTATTATTTGTAGCATTTGCTGTATTTGGATTATTATTTGCTCCTGTGTTATTTTCATTATTTCCAGCATTTTCATTATTATTTGCTACTGTATTATTTTCAGTATTTCCATTATCATTTGCTACTGTGTTATTTTCATTATTTCCAGCATTTTCATTATTATTTGCTACTGTATTATTTTCAGTATTCTCATTATCATTTGCTGTGGTATTATCTTCGTTTGCTTTATTTTCTTCCGCTGTTTGTGTTTCACTAGATGATTGGCTTCCATCAACAGCTTCTGTCTTACCTTTATCAGCTAAGAATATTCCTACTGATAAACCAGCTATAAACAACAAAACTATAACAGTTACTATTGCTATAATAGTTTTTTTGCTTACGGTATTTGATTTATCCGCCATTTTAATTCCCCCCTAATTAAACTATATTTCTTGTGCCTTTAATATTAGTCTTTGCTTGTTACCATTTGTGCATGTAATTAATGTTACTTCTCTTACATTTTCATCTTTAGGTAACAATATATTCACATCATTTGGTGTTGTAGTAAAAATATCGTATATTTTATATTGTATTGTTTGCCCCTCTAAATCTGTTAATTCTACAATATCACCTTTAATAAGATTTTTAGTTTTTCCAAACATTGTTCCACTTTTATTGTTATGACCCGCAATTGATAAATTTCCATAATCGTTTACTTTTTCGCCCCAATATTTTATTATAGAAACTTTCATTGGTTCTTTTGCATTTTCTGGGTCTATATTCCCAATTTCTAATATTGGATATTCAATGTTTATTTTAGGAATTTTAACTATTCCTATTACTTTATAGCCTTTATATTCTAATTGCTCTTGTGACTTTTCTGTATTTTCTGAAAAATCAATGTTACTAAAAGCTTCTACTGTTTCTTGGCTTTCTTTTTCATTTTCATATTCGCCTAAATATTTATAAGCTATCATTCCAATTACCACAATTGCAACTATTAATAACATATTAAAAATCACTTTGTATATTTTTAATTTTAGACTATTTTTGCTCATCTTTTTTCTTTAATCTTTTCATTCTAATAAATACTACTACTAATGCTAATACTACTACAGCTAGTAAAACTATTAGTGCAATACTATCATATGTTATTGGTAGTCTTGTGGTTTCTTGTGTTTTTATTTGTTCTTTTACTGCATTTGGTGCATAATCATAATATTCTTGTAAGAATTGTGCATCTACTGTTGTTTCACCATCTTTTGCAACTTTCTTTAAAAATACTATATATTTATCTCCAACACCATTACTTTGTTCTGTTGATTCTGGTTGTTTTACTTCCATATTTTCAACTTTTTGCCAATTTGCTTCATTAACTAGTTTTGAGTATAAATCATAGAATTGTTCATTTTCTTGAACTTTTTCATACATATCCATTCCGTCATATTCTTTGTTTAGTTTTTCTGCTAATTCTACTAGTTCTGCATACTCTTCAGAATCTGTTGTTTTTACTCTTTGATAATAATATGTAGCATCTTTGCTATCTGTGATTTTTACATATCCAGCTTTTGCGACTTCTTTTACGCCGTCTATGTTTTCATCTCTAACTGGTTCTGTTGATTCTGTATTTTCTTTAGATGTGGATACTTCTACTGCTATTCTTTTTGTTGTATTTTCTATTAAATTTATGTTTTCCTTGGTTAGTGAGTTCCCTAGATTTATTTGAACTCCATTTAGAACTAAATTTTCTTCTTCATCTTTTGCCCACATATAAATTGGTTCGTTTTTTAATTTTTCATAAGTTTCGGCATCTAAAAATGCACATTTATTTCCTCCCAAATCTGAGATTGAATTAATATAAGATAAATCCATTTCGTTTGGATTAGCATTATTTGTAAATGCATACTTAAAATTTTTGTCTGTGTAGTCTTTAATATATATCATATACTCATTTTCTTGAGTGTTTACTACAGAGACATTTTCGTTTGTCGCTAGAACTACTATTGGTGTTATTACTATAATGAAAATAATAGCAAAAGCACCAAATAATTTGATGATTTTTTTGCTCATCATATGCTCCACCCCTTTATATTATTATTTTTTACGGCATCATTATATTATATTTTTAGGCCTTTGTAAATACTTTTTTTGGAAATTTCTCCAAAAAAGAAGAAGAAAAGTCCGCTCAACTTTTCTTCTTTTTCTTTATTTTTCAATCCATTTAACTAAATCCATATTTTCACTATCAAGTATCATTTCATTTTGAGGCATAACTCTAAATGAATATCCATAATTTCCACCTGTAGTTAATTTGATTTTAGCAACATAATAGTATTTTCTATTTTCTTCTTTTCCTTCCATTCTCATTGGAATTATTTGAACATCTTGCACTGTTCCATTTTCTAAAAACTTTCCATAATATACTTCAACTCTAACTGATTCTGGTTCAATGTTAGGTAATGTTACCGCACATCTTACTTCTATTTCTGCACCTGCATCTACTGTAATATTATCTGCATTGTTTTCAACTTGTTCAATTTGTATATCTTTCCAATTTGAATACATATTAGCTTTCCAAGCGTCAAATTCAGTTACTCTGTTTAAATCACTATAATATTTTTTAGTTAAATTACATAATGGCATATATAATTTATTTGTATAATCAACTAACATTCTAGCAGTACTATATTGACCTCCTGTAGAGATTATTGAGTTTTTCATATATTCCATCCATGTTCTTGAAATTCCATTTTTATCTTTATTATAATATGTTGGAATAATTTTATTTTCCAATGTGTAATATATGCTATCACTATCAGCTATATCTTGTTCTTCGTATGATGAGTATTCTTTATTAGTTCCAATTGACCATCCATTTTTTTGGTTATATCCTTCTGCCCACCAGCCATCTAGTACGCTAAAGTTTACTACTCCATTTACAGAAGCTTTTTGTCCACTTGTTCCAGATGCTTCCATTGGCCTTCTTGGATTGTTCAACCATACATCAACACCACTTACCATATATCTTGATATTTCTATATTGTAATTTTCTAATATAAATATCTTTCCTTTAAATTGTGGTTTCATTGATATTTCGTGAATATATTTAATTAATTCTGCTCCTTCTCTATCTGCAGGGTGTGCTTTTCCTGCAAATATTAATTGAAGTGGTCTATTTTCATCATTTAAGATTTGTGTTATTCTTTCTAAATCTTTAAATATTAATGTTGCTCTTTTATATGTTGCAAATCTTCTTGCAAATCCTATTGTTAAAGCATTTGGATTTAGTTTTGATGTCATTTCGTTTATTTCATCATAACTTACACCTTCACGTCTTAATCTTTTTGTTACATTTTCTTTTACCAAGGCTAACAATTTTACTTTTCTTTCAAGATGAACTTCCCATAATTTATCATCTGGAATTGTTCTTATTTTCTCCCATACTGAATTTTCATGAATATTATCTTGCCAATATGGTATTAAATATTTGTTGTATAGTTCTTTTAATTTTGGAGCTAACCATGTGCATGTGTGAACACCATTTGTTATATATGTTATTGGAGATTCGCTTGGAGCTATATGTGGCCATACATCGGCAAATAACTCTCTTGATACTTCTCCATGCAATTTACTTACACCGTTTTTCTTTCCTGCAATTTTTAATGCAAATATTCCCATGTTGAATCCTGGTTCTAGTCCTTCACAAGGTTTCATTCCTAATTTTAAGAACTCTTCTCTTGTTAATCCTAATCTTGGCCAGAAATCTTTAAAATATTTTTCTACCAATCCAGTTGGGAATATGTCATTTCCAGCTGGTACTGGTGTATGTGTTGTAAATACTGTTTTTGATGATGCTATATCCCTTGCTACCTCAAATGATACTTGTTTTTCTTTTATTGTGTTTTTTATTAACTCTAAATTTAAGAATGCAGAATGTCCTTCGTTCATATGATATACTGTTGGATTTAATCCTAATCTTCTTAATAGATTTACTCCTCCCATACCAAGTATTATTTCTTGCCTAATTCTCATTTCTTGGTCTCCACCATATAAGCGAGCTGTTGTATCTCTATCTTCATCATTGTTTATGTCTATATCGGAATCCATTAAGTATAATTTAATTCTTCCTACATTTATTTCCCATACTTTTAGATATATTCTTCTTTTAGGGAATTTTATATATAACATTAAGTCATTTCCATCTACATCTTTTACTGGATTTATTGGCAAATCATATAAGTCTAAGTCTCTATATTCCGGCCTTTGCATTCCATATCTATCTATTATTTGGTTAAAATATCCGTTTTTATATAGTAAACCTACTGCCACAAGTGGAATTCCTAAATCACTTGCTGATTTTAAATGGTCCCCTGATAATATTCCAAGTCCTCCAGAATATATTGCTATTGTTTGATCTAAGCCATATTCTGCTGAAAAATATGCTATTAAATCATTTCTGTTGTCTGGATATTTTGAATTGAACCATGTATTTTTACTTTCCATATATGCATCAAAATTGCTTACTATTTTGTCATATTCTTTTACAAATGCTAAATCTCTTGAGGCATTTTCTAGCTTCTCTTGTGCTACTAATTTTAAGAATTTTACTGGGTTTTTATTGCATCTTTCCCATAAATCTATATCTATCATTTTGAATAGTCTTAAAAATTCTGTGTTCCAAGACCACCATAAATTATTTGCTATTTCTGTTATTCTTCCTATTCTTTTTGGTAATTGTGGATTTACTGTTATTCTATTGAATACATACATTTTTATTTTTCCTCCTATGTTTTTTATACTACTCTTAATGAGTATTTTTTTCTTTTTGTTAATCACAATTATTATCTACTACTTTTCTTTTTTTGTCAATATTTAGTTGCCAGTTTTTAATTTTTTTATTGACTAGTGGCATTGTTTTCTTCTGTTGTATTACTTGTGGTATTATTTGTAGTACTATTTGTCGAGCTATTAGTATTAGCATTACTATTATTAGTATTTGAATTTGTATTACCATTATTGGTATTAGTATTTGAGTTCGTGCTTGTATTTGTATTCGTATTTGTCTTATTTGTATTATTTGTATTTTCTGTACTAGTGTTATTAGTAGTATTTGTTGTATTTTTATTTGGTTGTGTTTCAGTTTCATTTGTAGTATTTTTAGGTGTTGATGTTGTTTGCTGAGTTTGTTGTATATCAACTTGTTGTGGGTCAACAGCATCAATATCATGTGTAATATCTTGAATTGTATCTTGTTTATTTGGTTTTGTTTCTTTTTGTTCTTGTTTTAATTCTATACCAGAATGTTTATCACATAATTGTGGTACAGTATTTTTCAAGAAATATTCTGTATATACATTTGTGCATCCCGTTGTAGCAACTTTTCCAGTATCAGCACATATATTGCAACTATATACTGAACTTGGCTTTTCATATGTTGCACTCTTTAATCCTGCATGAATTTTAGACATTACATTTGCCCATAATAATCCTGCCGGATTTCTTTTATTAAATTCTATTGTTTCATTTTCATCAAACCCATACCAGGTAGCCGCTGTGTAATATGGCGTAAAGCCACAAAGCCATCTATCATAGTTTTCATCTGTCGTTCCTGTTTTGGCAGATACATCAACACCCGAAATTTTACAATATGATGCGGTTCCTTTTGTTCCTTGCACTGGTTGAGTTAATATTTCTTTAACTATATATGCAACCTCTTTTGAAACCACTCTTCTTTTGCTTTGCTTTGCTTTTAAAATAGTTACTTGGGCATTATTATTTGCGGTTGTATAAAAAGTAGGTTCTATATACACACCATCATTTGCAATCATAGCATAACCTGCAGCCATTTCTAATGGACTTATTCCTTTTTGCAATCCTCCTAATGCTAATACAAGTGTTTCATCCTCTTTAGTTAATGAACTTATGCCCATCTTTTTTAAATAATTGATAGAGTTGATTGGTTTTAATTCTTGCATTATTTCTACAAACGGAATATTTTGTGAAGATTCTACAGCTCTTCTTACTGTTATTTCTCCTAATGGTTTATTATAATCTGTTGGATGATAACCATTTGCAAAGTCTTGTTCACTATCATCATATATAGATGCTGCTGTAATTATTTTTTTATCTATTGCTGGTATTAATACTGATAGTGGTTTTATAGAAGAACCTGTTTGTCTAACACTCTGTGTTGCCCTATTTAATGGTCTTACTTCTGTTTTCTTTCCTAGGCCTCCCACACATCCTATAACATTTCCTGTAGTGTGGTCTATAATTACCATCGCAGCTTGTGATGGACTTCCTCCATCTTTTTTAGATTGTATTTGATATTTTGATTTTTCAAATTCTTTTTCTGTTGTTTCTTGGATTTTCGTATTTTGAGTTCCGTATATCGTTAATCCTGCCATATTTATATAATTAGTTGCAAATGTAGTCGAAATATTATACTTCTTCGCTATGTCTTCTGTTACTTGAGAAATCAATGCATCTGTATGATAAGAATATACTGCACTTTCAGTTTCTATTTTTCCCTTTTTAAAATTCAAACCTTTATCTACATTGCTTATTGCGGTATTATAGCTTGCCTCATCAATATAGTTTAAATCCAACATTTTCTTTAAAACTATTTTGGTTCTTTTCGTTATTTTTTCTGTAGTGTCTTTTTCTCCAAATGGATTATAAGAATTTGGAGAATTATTCATCCCCGCTAAAAATGCACATTCTTCTAAAGATAGTTCTGAAGAAGGTTTACTAAAGTAATACTGACTTCCTACTTCTACCCCATACATATGAGGTCCAACATATATAATATTTAAATACGCTTCTAACACTTCATCTTTTGAAAGTTCTGTTTCAAGCATTTCTGCTTTCCACCATTCTTTTACTTTTCTTGTAATACTATCTGTGTTATCTCCTGTAAGATTCTTTACTAGTTGCTGTGTTATTGTGCTTCCTCCATATGATGACTTTCCAAAATGCGTAATATATGATGCAATTGCTCCTCCAGTTCTTTTTATGTCTATTCCTCCATGCTTATAAAATCTCTCATCTTCTATTGCTATATATGCATTTTTCAAGTTATCTTGCACATCATTTAGTTTTATAGGTATATTTTTTCTTGTGCATCCAAGTTTTGCAATTTCATTTTCATCACTATCAAGCACTACTGAATTCTGGAATAGCACCATTTCTTTTGCTAGCATTTTCCATTGATTTGTAGAAATTCCTAAAACTACCCCAAAAATAATTATTATAACAATAATAATTCCTATAATTATTTTAGGCATCTTTTTCTTTTCTTTTTCTTCTTTATTTTTACTACGTTTAGTCTTATTTTTATCTTTTTTCTTTTCTTTCCTGAATGCTTTAGGAACATAGTTTTCATCTTCTGTTTTCTTTTTCTTTTTTTTCTTCAATTATATCACTTTCCTTTTTATGAGCAATATGCGCAAAGTATCGCCTCTAACCCTACATTTAAGTCAATTAATCCTATTTTATATTTATAGTCTAAATCTTCTAATTCTTGTATAATCTTCCTAAGTTCTGAAGTTTTAAATCCCTTTGCTTGTATTTTATATTTATTAACTAAAAATATTTGATTAGGTTTTAATTGTAAACTTTGTGCAATATCTTTGTTATAATAAGTAGCCAATTTTACAAAATATAATTTTTTAAAATGATTATATAATGTTATTAAAATCTTTTGAATTGGTTCTTTTGATGCAATTAAATTATATAATACTTCCATTGCTTCTTTTACTTTCTTTTGTCCTAGATTATCTGTCAAATCAAATATAATACTTTCTATTTTTTTTATACATAGTTTGTCTATATCTTGTTTTTGTATTATGCCGTTTTCTCCTGCATATTCAATAAGTTTGCGAATTTCATTTATTAAATCTTGCATATTTGTTCCGCAACTTTCTATTAAATATTGAAGTGTATTTTCATCAACATTTACTTTATAAGCATTACATATTGCTTTTAATCTTTTTATAATCTGAAATGGCTTTTGTTCCTCAAAATTGCATACTGTTCCTATTTTTTCAATTGTATTATATATCGAATTCTTCTCTGCTTGATTTTCAACAAATACCAATATTACAGATTCATTTATCATGTCTACATTTTCTTTTAGATAATTGTTTATTTTATCTTTTAATTCTTTACTTGCTCCTCCGCTTCTGCCTTTTACTTCTCTTTTAAATATCCCTGTTTCTCTTACTATTATTAATTTAGTAGGATATCCAAATGCAGGAGTTTCTATATCTGCAATTAACTCTTGAACACTGTTCTCGTCAATATATATGTAGTTTATTCCTTTTATCATTTCTCCAAAGTTTTTCTTTATTTTATTTAGTTGCTGTTCTAATAAAAATGTATCTTCTCCATATAATAAATAAATTCCTTCGGCACATCCTTGATTTAATTGTTTTTCCAATTCTTCAACTTTTAACATGTCTACTCCCTTTATATAAATTAAGAAATTTTATTTAAACTCCTAATATGATGCGAAAGACTTCTGCAACACTCCAAGCTTGTGCAAAAGCACCTTTAGGAGCATATGGTCTTTTAGAATCATATATCTCTGCAATACTTCCAACACATCCTCTTTCACTAATTTCTTTAGAGAATGTTTTAGTCACATTTTCAATAAAAGCATTTAATTGCTCTTCATATTTAGTTTTATCTTTTTTTGTTTTGCTACTTATTGCTAATCTTTTTAATGCATTATAATATGGACCTAAAAGCCATGTCCAAGTAATTCCTTGATGATAACTAAAGTCTCTTCTATATCCATCGCCTTCGTATACTTCAACATAGTTTTCTTCGCCTTTAGCTAATGATTTTAAACCATAATTATTTAATAGCTTTTTAGTAACTGTTTCAAACATATTTCTTGCTTCTTCTGACGTAGCATCTAATACGGGATATGTTAAACTTAATGCAAATAATTGGTTTGGTCTAATTTTTCCATCTCCAAGTACATCATATAAACATTTTCTACGTTTATTATAGAATTTACTTTGATATGATTTTTTGCATTTTGTAGCCATTTTTTCATATTTTTTAGATTTATCTGTTTTATTATTACTTATTGCAAGCTCTTGCATTATTTTTAATGCATTATACCACATTGCATTTATTTCTACTGCTTTACCATTACGAGGAGTTACTGCTATTCCTGCATATTTTGCATCCATCCATGTATTTTGTGTATTTTCTGTTCCAGAAACAATTAGTCCATCTGTATCCATATAAATATTATTATTGTCTAAGTCTATTCCTTTTGCATAATTTTCTATAATATTTTCCATTTTAGGATAAATGTCTTGCATTACAAATTGATAATCATTTGTGTATTCAAGATATTTTTTTACTTGTTCAAAAAATAGTAATGATGCATCAACACTATTATATAATGGCCTATAATCATCTTCACTGTAAGTGTTTGGAATTAGTCCATATTTTATATCTCTAATGCAATGTTGCAAGACCTTTTTGGCATTTTCAAATCTCTTGGTTACTAAAAATAATCCTTCAAATGAGATTAATGTATCTCTCATCCAGTCTAAAAACCATGGATACCCTGCTATTGCTGAATATGTATTAAATAGAGGTCTTTTTATTATAAAATTATCTGTTGCTATTAAAAAAGTTTTTATTAGCTCGTCTTTATCAGTACCTAGCAATCCAGATTTATTAAAAATTTTATTTAGACGAATTGTTTCTTTTAATATTAATGCCCTTGCATCTAATTCTTCTATATTTTCTTCGGTTGAACATATAAAAGAAATTTCTTTTTCTTCATTTGGTTCAATTTCTATTTCATACCTTCCTGGAACAACATGATTTTCTTCTGGTTCAAATCCTCTTTTTTCTTCTTCTATGTAAAACATATTATAAAATATATCATCTTTGTGTTCTATATAATTCCCATCATTTATTGTAATATAAATTGGATTTCCATCATCTATTTCAACTTCTAATTTTTTATTTTTCATCTGTTGTTTTAGTTTAAATTGATGGTCTTTGTTTATTCCATGAGCATTTCTAAAGTTCATTACTGGTGCTAATATTAATTTTGAATGTTTAGCACCATTTTTAATTTTATAATATACTCCAACTGTATTTTTAAAATGTTCCATACAAATTGTTTTGGTAATAACAACACCATCTACTTTATACTCAAATGTTGGAAGTATTTCTTTGGTAAAGCTCTCTTGGTATTTGTATCCTTTAGAAATATAATTTTTTCCAACATTTGTGAATAATTCGTATTTTATTCCATCAATTTCTATACTTTCATCTAATTTTGATAATATCAATCTTCTTCTAGCAGGAGGAATTATAGGGCTTACAAGTAACCCATGATATTTTCTTGTATTAGCCCCTATTATTGTTGATGACGCAAATCCTCCTATTCCATTTGTTATTATCCACTCTTTTTCTAATGCCTTATCCAATTCTAATTCTTCTTTGGCATATCTCATATTTTTTATTCCTCCTCTGTTTATCTTCTTTTTCTAGGAATCTCTTCTCCAGATTCTTTTATCGACCTTATTCTATCACTATATTTAGCACTAAATTTACTTTGCTTTTTGCTCCTGTTCTTTTTATTTGGGTCAATTCCTTTTCTTTCAGCTTTTTTATCTTTCTTTCTCTTCTCTTTTTTTAGTTTATTTATTCTTTTATCTGATTGCAATTTTGCATTTAACATTATATATGATGGGTCATTCTCTTTGTCTTGGAATTTCATATCATTACATATTAATGTGATTGCAGATTCTGCAATCATATATGGGTCATGTCTTATTTTTCCATCAACTATTTTTGAAATATTTTTCTTTATAAATTTTATTCTTTTTAATGCTGGGTCATTTATTTTTTGTTCAACCAGGTCTGCACCCTCTCTGTTATACATTTTTATGTATTCTGGTACTACTTCTCCTGTATCATAAATACAATAATCTATTAAACCATCTCCACAATGTTCTATTATTGCTTTTATATGATCTTCTACTGAGTAATCATCTGTTTGACCTGGTTCTGTCATTATATTATTTACATATATTTTTATTGCCTTGCTCTCTTTTATTGCTTTTGCAACTCCATTTACTAATAAGTTTGGAATTACATTTGTATATAAACTTCCTGGACCTATTATTATACTATCCGCTTCTTTTATTGCTTCTAACACTCCTGGTGCAGGTCTACAGTTTGATGGTTTTAAATATACTCTGTTTATTCTTGTCATCTTGTCATTTACTATTTCTGGTATTTTATCTTTTTCTTCTACTACATATCCATTTTCTAGCTCTGCACATATTTTCATTTCTTCTGTTGTTACAGGTTTTACATCACCTACTATTTTGAATATAGAATTACTTTTTTCTATTGATTGTGTATCATTTTTGTAAATTTCTTTCATTGCAGTAAAGTATATATCAGAAAATTTTAACCCTCTTAGGCTTGTGTTTTTCATTTCATGATTTAATAGTTTTTCTAATTCATTTGTTTCTTCTGCAGATAATGCTGAAATACTTTCTTTTACTTCTTCAAATGGAAGTGCAGTTCCTAAGGCTCTTCTTGAGCTATTAGGCTGTTTTCCATATTCTGATACTGCAACTATTGCAGTTATATTATCTGTATATCTTTTCATCCCTGTTAATACAGTATTTAATCCTGCTCCTCCACCAATTGCTACTATTTTAGGACCTTTATCATATATTCTTCTATCAAATATTAGTGATTTTACATTTACATTTTTTCTTTTTTTCATTCTGTCATCTGTTGCTTCTATAAATAATTCCATATTTCTTTTATTTAAAAATATTAGTCCTAAAACTATACAGGTAAATCCTATTACAAATACTACTATTACTTTACCAGCATCTGCAATTTCCATTTCTTTTTGTACTAATATTTTTGCAATTCCATAACAAGTTAATACAATTCCTACTAATATTAAAAATATCCATCTTTTCATTTTTGAGCTTGATTTTAGCCAATGTCCTAGTCCGTTCATATTATCATCCTTTCAACTTATATAATTTCTATTTCTTGCTCTATTTTCTTTCCAAATTTTTTATATACCTGTTCTTTGGTATATTCCATTAATTTTATTACATCTTGTGCTGTTGCATTGTTTTTATTTATTATAAATCCTGCATGTTTTTCAGAAATTTGCGCTCCTCCTATTTGATACCCTTTTAGCCCACATTCATCTATTAATTTTGCAGTGACAAAGTCTGTTCCTCTTTTAAATGTACTTCCTGCACTTGGATATTCTATAGGTTGTTTTTCTTTTCTATATGTTGCATATTCTGTCATTTTTTCTTTTATCTCTTCTGCATTACCTTTTTTTAGTTGCATTTCTACTTCTAATATTATATAGTCTTTTTCTGCAAATAAGCTTTTTCTGTATTCAAATTTAGCTTGTTCATTTGTAATTGTATGAACTTCTCCATCTCTTGTCATATATGTTACAGTTTTTACTATATCTTTCATTTCGCTTCCATGTGCACCTGCATTCATTCTTATTGCCCCACCGATTGTACCTGGTATTCCTGATGCAAATTCAAAGCCTGCAATTTCTTCTTTTAAGCATTTTTGTGCTATTGCTCCAAGTTTGATTCCACTACCAACTGTTATTAGTATTTCGTCATTTTGTATATGTTCATCTATTTTTTCTATTTCTATTTTTAATACTATTCCTTTTATTCCATCATCTGAAACTAACAAATTGCTTCCGTTTCCTATTACTGTTAATGGAATATTATCTTTTTTTTCATATTCTAATATATTTCTTAATTGTTCTATTGTTTTTATTTTTATAAAGCATTCTGCTGGCCCACCAATTTTAAATGATGTATGCTTATTCATTGGTTCATTTATATAGATATTTTCTTTAGGAATAAATTTTTGAATTTCATTTACATTCATATTTAATTTTTTCCTCCTTAACAATTCCAATCTTATCATTTTTTTCCTAATTTTACAAGAATTTTTGCCAAATCTCTTTGATTTTTCTTAATTTTATAGTATAATATAATTGTATTAAATTATATATGATTGGAGGTCATACTATGTGGCAAATATGGTTGATTGCTTCTGGTGTATTTTTCGTAATAGAAATTTTTACGGTGGGATTTTTAATATTTTGGTTAGGAGTCGCTGCGCTATTAGCAATGCTAATAAGTTTTTTCACAAATAGTATAATTCTTCAAACCTCTGTATTCGTTATCGCATCAGGCTTACTTATTTTTGCAACTCGACCTTTAGCAGATAAAATTGTAAAAAAAGATGATATTCCAACTAATGTTTATTCACTTCTTGGAAAAAAAGGTATAGTTATTGAAGATATTAACTGGGCTAACGGTACAGGTCAAATAAAAGTAGAAGGCGATATATGGTCAGCCAAAACTAAAGAAAAAGTAAATATTCCCAAAGGCACAGAAGTCGAAATTGAGAGTATTGAAGGTGTTAAAGTCTATGTTACGCCAACAATGCAACTTTTAAAATAGTTATTTAAATTTTAAATTTATATAATCGCTTTTGCGAAATATTTGTAGCAAGCAGAACTTGCTAGAAGGAGGAATTTATGTACTTTTTACTTGCATTACTAGTTATAATAATAATTATAGCAGTTAAATCAATCAAAGTCGTTAGACAATCTGAGGTATATATTATAGAAAGATTAGG
>OLNW01002513.1_pt1 | contig 15620 bp, 12 predicted proteins | sample 1672121 | NCBI WGS metagenome assembly OLNW01 (sample SAMEA3136648, study PRJEB25190) | human gut metagenome
ACACAGACCTGACAGCGCAAGGCAAAGAACCGCCAGATCCAGATGTCCGTTCAGTGTCAACATCATGCCGCCGATGGAAATCATCAGACTGATATATGTAAGTACCACTGTATAATCGTAAACCCCTAACATTTTATTCCCCCCTGTTTTCTTATGCTTTTATCTGCTTTACTTTTTCTGTTACGTCCGATTGTAAAATTCGCCACGATCGTCAGCATGGCACTGATAAATAATTCCGTATAATAACCAAGACCTCTGCTTAAGATCATTCCCGGAAGCAACAGTTTGCTTCCAAATACTGGAACAAAAATCATTAGAAACAGTTTTTCACTGATTCCCATTCCTCCCGGAAGAGGAAGCATATCTACCGATACCGAAATTACTGACTGCAGAAGGATAATCACTGCCACATTCATTCCGGACAATCCGAATGCCTTGTAGACGAACCAGGTCGCTGTAAATAATGCAAATCTCTGAAATATCGTGATTGCGAATACATTGACCAACACCATCATATGGTCTTTCAGATATACCGCTGTCGCCCGGTACTGATCCATGGATGCATTTAATTTTTCCAATCTGGAAGTTTTATGCCGCATCAGATGCATTTTCTCCAATAATTCCATTCCTTTTACAAGAATTGCACGTGCAAGTACCGGATGAAATACCAGAATCAACATAGAAGTCACGCAGAACACATTCAGTCCTGTTCCGAGATAAAAAATATGCCTGATATTATATAAATGTTCTCTTATAAATCTCTGCCCGAAAATCGTCAGTGCAACTCCGATCACAACCAACACCAGCTTGTAAGTAATCGTGACAATCATCAGTACAAGTGTTGATACCGGAATCGGTATTTTCTCTTTTTTCATATAATAAATCTGTGCCGGCTGACCTCCTGATGCTGACGGCGTAATACAACTGAAGAAAAATCCCACGGAAGAAAATAAAAAACACGTCCATTTCTTCAGATGGAGTCCCAGCGTATGCATCATATAGAATATAATGATGGATTCTCCCCAGATGAAGATAACTACGCAGGCAACACCCGGAAGCAGCCACCATAAATTCACTGTTTTTAATATTTTTACTATTTCCCCAAGATCTTCTCCATGGAATACGCCATAAATTGTTCCGGCAAATACTAACAGCAGAAACAAGACATTGAAGATCATTTTCCTTTTATTTTCCATGCTTTTTTCCTGATTATATATTTGATAACATACATACCATTTTTTGATAAATCTTCCATCCATTCGTATGGCAACTCACAAACCACGTAGCCTCTGCCACTGCAACTCCGCCAATTATATCTACAAACACATGCTGCTTTGTCGCAAGTGTTGAAACAAATACCATCACAGCAATCACCTTTGACATCCATTTATACCATCCCGGTATCCGTTCATCCCCTCTTAATCCTATGCAGCAGAACCAGCTTGCCATACAATGAATGGACGGGAAAAGATTCACCGGTGCATCTACCCGATATAAAAATCGCATTCCCTGTATGAAGATTCCGTCTCCTGCAAGTTCTGGCCGTGTATTCGTCGTTGGAAAAAATGCAAAAAACAGCAGGCAGACAATTCGTGCGTAAAAATCAGCGGTAAAAAATTGATATTTCTTTTTTTCTTCCCGCAAGGCGACAATCACATAATTCACAACCCAGAAGATGTAACAACCAAAATAGATGATAAGAAACACCGGCATCAGCGGTACTTGTGAATCCACAGGAAGTGACAGATCATGGAATTTCCTGTCACCTGTCAATCTGGGAGCTCCCCAGTATACAGCTGAATTCACAAGAAATGTAATTACCAGTGGTAACAGGATCTCTATTCTTTTCTTCCAGTTCATTTTCCTGATTTCTTTCAGCAATATCTATACATCCTTCTCCAATATTATTTCTTCTTAGAGCCTTATATCATTCTATCTCATAATTTCAGAATGACAATAGACTTTGGCATTTCTTAAAAGAAAAAGTGCCATTCTTTAAGGAACAGCACTTTTTTCTTTAGAAATTCTTCAGATTTAAATCAAATGCAACGTCGGAATTACATTTCGTCTTCCCGGTATCCAAAATTTTTCATCATATAATCGCTGTCTCTCCAGTTTTTCTGAACTTTCACCCACAGCTTCAAATTCACTTTACAGTCCAGCATGCGCTCAATCTCATATCTTGCAGTACTTCCGATTTTTTTCAACATGCTTCCCTGTTTTCCAATAATAATTCCTTTGTGTGAATCTCTCTCACAGATAATCGTTGCATCAATGTGGCATACTTTTCGGTTCATTTTCATCTGGTCTATTGCAACCGCAATTCCGTGTGGAATCTCTTCATTCAGACTGTGCAGTGCTTTCTCACGAATGATTTCTGCAACAATCTGACGTTCCGGCTGGTCAGTCACAGTATCTTCATCATAGAACTGCGGACCATACGGAAGATATTTCAGAATCACCTTTACAAGTTCATCTGTATTGTCTCCGCTTCTCGCTGATACCGGAACAATCTCAGCAAAATCATATTCCCTGCGATATGCATCGATAAAAGTAAGAATCTCTTCTTTCTTCACCATATCGATTTTGTTGATTACAAGAATGACCGGTGTCTTCACCTTTTTGAGCTGTTCAATAATATGCTTTTCACCAGCTCCGATAAAGGTAGACGGCTCTACCAGCCAGAGTACTACATCCACTTCATTCAGAGAACGCTCTGCGATATTTACCATATATTCACCAAGCTTATTCTTAGCTTTATGAATACCAGGTGTATCTACAAATACGATCTGTCCTTCTTCAGTAGTAAGTACTGTCTGAATTCTGTTTCTTGTTGTCTGCGGTTTATTCGATGTGATCGCGATCTTCTGTCCGATCAGACGATTCATCAAAGTAGATTTTCCCACATTCGGTCTTCCGATTAATGTGACAAATCCAGATTTAAAATTTTCCTGCATATAATTTCCTTTCTTATCAGAAGAGATTCACATTTTCTGCGAACCCTCTTCTTTTCTGTCTTGTATTTCAGAACATATTCCAACCAGTGTTAATCAACTTTAATTATTTAAACTGACCAGAGCCTGTCTGGCGTTTCCCACATAGCTATCTTCTACATGTTCATCTTCACAACCAATTACTATGAACATAAGCTACATTAAGAAAGTGTCTTCACTTCCATAAACATCTCTTTCTGTTCTTCAATCTTCTCTTCACTTCCGATGACACAAAGTTCTCCGGCATCCAGTACTGCCTGAAGTACTCCTGCCAATGCGCGGATATCTGCCTGCTGTGCATCCAGGATCTGTTTTCTTTCCTTCTTGATCATTTCTGCTGATACGTGATTCATATAAAGATTCATAGATCTTGCACCTTTTGCAGCCGGATTCATCGGACGGTCAATATTACTGATTGTTCCAATGATGAACTTATTCATATCTCTGTCATCTACATTGAAGTTTTTCAGATAATCAACAACTCCTTCGTAGATTTCCATTGTTTTCTCAAGATTCGGATCACGGTAAGATACCAGATATCCTTCTCCGATACGGTTAAAGTTACTCATGCATCCATAAGCTCCACCTTTGACACGGACATTCTGCCACAGATAATCATAGCTTAAGATCACTTTCAGAATCTGTAATGCTCCTGTATATTCAGCACCTCCGTCAATGAAGTTACCGGTTCTTGCCACATACTGAACCTTGGAAGATGTCTTGAATCCTTCATTCCGTTTTACACAATGAATTACACAATTTGTCTCTTCGCCTTTTACTTCTGTATGAAGTATATCTGCAATCTTTGCAAATGCTTCCTCCATCGGTGCAAGTCCGCTCTCAGAAGATGTGTAGCTGATCATCAGATTGTCCTTGCGGAAGATTTTCTCTGCAATCTTCTTCAGATTCGCAATCAGCATCTCTTTCTTCTCATCAAAGTTCTCTTCCAGATCTTTTACTACTTCATAGAAACCGATTCCATCTGTATCATCTTTAAACTTGGCAATCGGAGAAGTATAGGACAGTGATCTGAGTGCTGCCGTAGTATGTCCGGAAGACAGGAAGGACATCTGCAGTCTGGATTTTAACATCGCTAAAATCTCTTTCAGACGCTTCTCATCTTCGAGATCAGATTCCATCAGGATTTCTCTCATCATAGAGAGCAGTACATCCATCTTCGGATACAGCGCTTTACCTTTGATCTCAAATGTCGCGCGGAAATCTTTCTCTTTCACTTTCGTCACATCTGTGTAAAGTTCCAGAGATGTTCCGATTCCACCGGTATGCACATTGATCTCATTGAACAATTCACCATACTCATAGTTCTTTGTATTGATAATTCCAAGTACGCTCTGAAGGATTCCTGCATACGGAAGCAGTTCTTCTTCAATGCCTGACAGATCGAACATCATCGTTGCATATCCGATTCCATTTGTCTCAACTTCGTGGTGTACCATCTTCACACCGCTTGTTTCCATCTCTTTATTGTAGATTGGCGCAATCTCTCTGGAAATGTCTTCACGGCCAAGTACCGGAATCTTTGCCAGATCTTCTGGTGCAGATTCTTCTTCCTGATATTCTTCCAGTTCTTTTGTTGCTTTTACCAGTTCCTCGATTTCTTCTTTGGAAAGGCTGTCTTTATAAGCCTGCAGTTTATCTGCAAGTTCCTTGTCCATTCTTGCAGTACGTCCGCGCTCCGGTTTGATGATCACGATGGAACCATGTGTATTATCCAACAGATATTTCTGAATCAATTCTTCAAAATATCCTGTTTCTACCTGTTCTTTCAGGAACTCGAATGTCGGGATTGCTTTCATATGAATAAATGGTTTTTCCTCATCATACAGCCAGCTGTCAAATAACTGTAGTCCGTACATCAGACCACGTGGATAATTTCCAAAATCTGCCTCGCGGAAACGGAATTCATGATAGTTGATTCCTGCACGCAGAGCTTTTTTATTGATGCCATTTTTCACGATATCTTTTAATGTATCTTCAATAACTTTAACAAATTCTTCTTTCTGTTCTACATTCGCATTCTTTGTAACAACAGAAAAGATTGGCTGATAAACTCCATTATCATAAGATCCCGATACGTCTTTTCCGATTCCTGCATCGATCAGCGCTTTCTTCAGCGGTGCGCCAGGTGCAGAGAGAAGTGCATAATCCAGAATCTCAAATGCAAGATACAGTTTTGCATCCAGTGTTGTTCCTACTACTTTATTATAGGAAAGATAAGTGTTATCCTCTTCACTTTCCTCACTTGCGATCGAATACTCCTGAACCACTTCTTTCATCTCTGTAAATGGTTTCTGCAGATGGATCTCAGAATCAACCGGCTCATTATCAAACTCGGATAAATATTTTTCATCCAGCCATTTTAATTTTTCTTCCATATCCATATCACCGTACAGATAAATATAACTGTTGGACGGATGATAATATTTTCTGTGGAAATCAAGGAACTGTTCATAAGTCAGCTCCGGGATCACTTCCGGATCTCCGCCGGATTCTACTGCATAGGCTGTGTCCGGAAACAGAGAATTCAAAACTACACGGTCAAGCACTCCTTCCGGAGAAGAGAATGCACCTTTCATCTCATTGTAAACAACACCACTAATGGTCAGTTCTCCTTTCGGATTGTCCAGTTTATAGCTCCATCCTTCCTGACGGAATGTCTTGTCATGCTGATAGATGTTCGGATAGAACACAGCATCCATATATACATGCATCAGGTTCTGGAAGTCTTTGTCATTACAGCTTGCCACTGGGTAAACTGTCTTGTCCGGGTAAGTCATGGCATTCAGGAATGTATTCAGAGATCCTTTTACCAGTTCTACAAATGGATCTTTTACCGGAAATTCTTTTGATCCACACAGAACGGAATGCTCCATAATATGTGGAACTCCTGTACTGTCAGACGGTGGTGTGCGGAATCCGATAGCAAATACTTTGTTCTCGTCATCATTTGCCATAAGAAGCACTCTTGCCCCACTCTTCTTGTGCTTTAAAAGAATTCCTTCTGACTTCAGATCTGATAAATCTTCTGTCTGGATTACTTCATATGCTTTCAGATCATATATACTCATGTTTTCTTTCTCCTTGCTTTTTCATTTACAGTTATCATTCACCCCGCAATAATGATTTACTGATTATCAAAGAAAATGTACGTTTGAAACAATAACTGTTTTATATAAGATTTTCGACAATTTGCTGTGTAAATCGCTACTTCTTAGTATATCCGATTTAGAGCATAAATACAAGGAAGGGATGAAAGCATTTCTGAAGGTGAAAAATTAAAAAACCTCTACACTTCAGAATTTCCTGTGTAATATCACAGTTTTCTTGTTGTGTAAAGGTCTTCTTGTTGCTCTCATTTATGTTTATTCTTCTGCATTTCCATTCATCAGCAGTACTAAAAAGATTCCTGTTGCCAGTAAATCTGCGCAGCCTCCCGCACTGATATTTCTCACAATATAATCCCGATCCATCTGATACAGTTCTTCTAAAGCTGTTGGAGAATAAGCCCCTCCCTTTTTCAGGAATCGTTTTGCTTCACTTTGTACCTGATTCAGTGTTTTCTGATCATGTCTGGAAAGTATATTGGAATCTTCCACTTCACTCATCAGGGCAAACAATGCCTGAATTTTTGTCTGATTCCAGTCCTTTTTCATCGCAATCCCACGGAAAAGCGTTGGCAGAACTATGGTTTTAATGGCAGGATAACCAAGTATCGCTTCTCCGCGAACTCCGTATGTTCCATATTTGATCAGATTTTTTTCTCCGTTACTTCTCGCTGTATCCGGATTGATTTTCATAAGCTCTTTCTTCAGTACAGTTACTGTCATCTGCTGCTCCATCTGAAATAAATCAGAAAGTGTAAAAGGGGTATTTCCAGATGCAGCACATCTTCCGGCAGCTGCGCAGAAGATTCCCAGTGTAAAAATCAGCCCTTTATGCGTATTTACGCCTCCGGTTGCCTGATACATGGCACGTTCTGCTAGGATTCCGGTCTTTCTGATTGTCCGGAACAGGTTCTCCGGACTGCAGTGTAATGTATATCCCTGCTCTGCCATCCGAGTAAAATAAGACCGCAGTGCTTCCGCACTTTTTTCAAAGGTATTCAGATCCATATCGGTGTGTGCCCCATTCGAATAAACATCCACCAATCCGGGTTTTGGAGTTGTATAAACTTCTTCCAGCAATGCTCTCCAGGCTTTCGTTCCTATCTCAACAGCTACAGGACTAATCACAGATTCAGCAGACTGACTTCGGTTCATTTTGCGGCCCCTTTCTTTTACATTTTTCTCTTTATTCCTCTGAAAACTCGAATTCTTTCACTTCACGGACAATATCCATGATGGTTCCGTCGCGGCTTTCAATAATTCCTACCACACGGTCACCGAACTGAACTTTTTCCGGTTCTCCGGCGATGGAATATGCAATATCCCTGAGTTCTTCAATCGTCTTAAACGGAAGATCTACATCTTTCATAGCTTCAATCAGATCCTGACGTCTTGGATTGATGGCAATTCCGTAATCTGTGATGACTACATCTACGCTTTCTCCCGGTGTTGTTACAGTTGTAACATCGGTACAGATGGCCGGAGTTCTTCCCTGAAGAAACGGTGCGATCACGATTGCGCATTTTGCACCTGCTGCTGTATCCGGGTGTCCTCCCTGAGCTCCTGTGATCATTCCATCGGATCCAACAACAACATTACAGTTGAAGTTTACATCTACTTCCAATGCAGCAAGGATGACAAAATCAAGCTTATTTACAACAGCTCCTTTATTAAACGGATCTGCATACTGACCTGCACTGATTCTGAAATGTTTCAGATTTTTTACAGATTCTACTGCAGATAAATCAAAATCCTGTGTATCAAGGAGACAGTCTACCTGTCCATTAATCAGAAGATCACACATTGGTTTCGTAAGTCCTCCAACTCCGAAACGCATGCGTACATTTCTCTCTTTCATCTCTTTTGCCAGAGAGATTGTAGAAGCGATAGACGCACCTCCGACTCCTGTCTGGTAAGAGAATCCATCCTTAAAGTACGGAGAATTTACTACAAATTTTGTACAATAATCTGCCATCATCAGTTTTCTCTGATCTGTGGTCGGTTTTGCAGCTCCTGTAGCAATCTTCTTCGGATCACCGATTGCATCAACTTCTACTACATAATCTACTCTTGTCATGCTGATGTGTGCCGGGAAATTCGGAAAGGGAACAAGACAGTCTGTAATTGCTACTACTTTATTGGCATGCAGTGCATCAGCCATAGCGTAAGATAATACACCACAATCGCTCTTACCGCCGATTCCTCGACAGTTTCCATAGTCATCACAGGTTGGTGCTCCGATGAATGCAATATCGATCTGATTTTCTCCTGTTACAAGAGAACGTACACGGCCACCATGGGACTGCATCACTGCGAGTCCTTTCAGTTTTCCGTGGGAAATCGCCTCGCCAATCTTTCCTCTCACTCCTGAAGAGTAAATATTTGTGATTGTTCCGTCCTCAATATAAGGTACGATCGGATCATGTGCTTTTCCAAGAGAACTTGCACAGATTGTGATATCTTTAATTCCCATATCGTGGATTTCTTTCATTACCATGTTAACCACATAATCACCTTCACGGAAATGGTGATGAAAGCTGACCGTCATTCCATCTTTGATTCCACATTTTACAAGAACATCATGAATACTGTCAACAAGTTTGCTTCCATTGGAATTGATTACACTTGTTGTCAATGGACCATGTTTGCGATATGTATATCCGTCAAAATGATGGACACCCTGAAATACTTCTTTTCCTGTCTTTTCCAGTATTTCTTCCGGGATTTCTCTACCTACTGCATTAATCATCTTATAAATCCCCCTTATATACACCTGAAGCTTTTGCAAGTTCGATTGTTCTCTTTGCACCGTCATAAAATGCAATATCGATCATCTTGCCATCTACTGTAAATACGCCAATTCCTTTTGCTTTCTTATCATCAATCTCTCGCACAACTTTTTCTGCAAAGATAATGTCTTTCTGAGATGGTGTGAAAATTTCATGTACAACATTAATCTGTCTCGGGTTAATAATTGATTTTCCGTCAAATCCCATCAGATGGATTGTCTGAACATCCTGTTTGAATCCCTCCATATTATCCAAATCTGTATATACTGTATCAAAGCACTGCACACCGGCTGCTCTTGCGGCAATTACCATGTTCTGCCTTGCTCCCATCAGCTCTACTCCGGTTCCTGTAATATGTGTCTGGAGATCCTTTGTATAGTCACCACCTGAAAGCGCAATACCAAACAGTCTTTCAGAAGCTTCACAGATATCAAGTGCACGCATCACACCACGGGCAGATTCAATCGCTGCCATGATCAGTACACTTCCTTCTTCTCTTCCAAAATCTTTTTCCGCTCTGATGACTTCTTCCTCAACTACTTTCACGTCTTTTGCAGACTCTGTTTTCGGGATACGGATTGCATCACATCCACCGGCAACTGCACAACGAATGTCTTCTTTCCAGTAAGGAGTATCCAGACCATTGATTCTGACCACACGCTCACATCCATGGTAATCAATTGTCTTCAATGCATGATAGAGTGAAAATCTTGCTGCATCTTTCTGGTTTTCCGCTACTGCATCTTCCAGATCAAGCATAATCGAATCAGGTTTATAAATGTAAGGATCCTTGATCAGTCCAGGTTTCTGTGCATTTAAAAACATCATCGTTCTTCTCAGTCGTTTTTTATTTGGGTTCATTCTCTGATGGCACCTCCCCATGGTAAATTTTCTGTCTGTTCAACAGAACGGTATACTGCTGCTTCAATTCTTGCTTTGATCGTACAGTCCAGCGCACCTTTATCTACGATCGTAAGTTTGACATTGTCTACTCCAAGATGCTCCAATGTCTCATATGCAACCTTTCTTATCTGGTTTCCATACTGGTTGATCACTGCACTCTCCAGTGAAAAATCGATTGTTCCTTCTCCGGCTTCTACTGTCACCTGACAGTCACTGGATTCTAATGTTCCCGCTACGGCAGGTTTTTTAATCTCCACTTTTCTTTCCTCCATTTCATCAAACCGTGTCTCTGTTTCATAGAGTTTCTGCTGTTTACACCCTAGTCAATTGTTCTGCAGAACAGTTGTACAAATACAAATTCAGTTCTGAATACGCATTTATGTAAACAGCATCTCTTGTTAAAGTTTCCTCATTATTTTCTACGAGCTCTGTTATAATTGATCAGACATCCTGCTTTTACAATCTTTCTTTCATCCGGTGTCATATCTGCAACATACAGTGAGATTTCCTTTGCAACTCCATCTTTGATCACATAGGCTTTCACGTCTTTCATATCACCATCTAATACCTGGCGGACTCCCGGAACGAAAATGTAATCGCCAACTTCAAATTCCGGCTCTTCTTTCATCTGGAACGGAATCATTCCCCAGTTCATCACATTGGAGCGGTATCTCTTTGTCGCATATTCTTTTGTGATATTGGCAAGTCCACCAATCACTCTCTGACAGCTTGCCGCCTGCTCTCTCGCAGAACCATCCCCCGGTTTTACCGCATAGATCATGCTTCCTGTCTCTGTCTCTTCCGGACTGATTTCGCTCTGTCCCGGAAGTGTACGGATCACATCATAAACTGCTGTCAATTCCGGATAAATCTCTGTGAGTTTTTCACCTGCAATTCTGGATTTTTCAATCTTATCCACTTCTTTAGATCGTCCAACATATTCAGGATCTCTTCTTGAAAGTGTAAATTCAGCCAGTCCAAGCGGATTGGAGCGATAAGAAGAAGTCTCTCCGGATGGGATCAGCTCATCTGTTGTTGTTACAGGATCTATGATCTTCGAGCATACTTTCAGGAGAATATTATCTGTCAGCTGGCTCATTTCTGGCCAGTCCTTGATATTTGGTCCGTAAACCAGTTCTTTTTCTGTATCACCTTTCTGGTATCCGTAATAGATACGGTTCTGATATACAGTATCATCAAATGTATATTCCGGTACCTCTCCCCAGCAGTCGAATTCTTCTGCTGATGTAAGGAATCCCTGATTTGCTGCTGTTGCCGCAATAGAACGTGCATCCATAAGCGCAACTGCAGACATCTGTCCGTTTCCTGGTTTGGATCCTTCTCTGTTCGGGAAGTTTCTGGTTGTATGACGGATACTGAGGCCATTGTTGCACGGAGTATCTCCTGCTCCAAAGCATGGTCCACAGAATGCCGTACGGATAATTGCTCCTGCTTCCATCAGATCAGCAGTAATTCCTTTTCTCGCCAGATTGATAAATACCGGCTGGGAAGAAGGATATACTGCAAGTGAGAAGTCTCCGTTTCCGCAGTTCTTTCCTCTGAGGACATTGGCTGCCTCAACCACATTCGTGTAATTTCCGCCTGCACATCCTGCAATAACTCCCTGCTGGACTTTCAGTCTTCCATCAATGATCTTATCTGTCAGAGTGTAATCCGCTCTTCCATTTCCAACGTGCGCAGCTTCTTTTTCTACTTCTCTTAAGATATCCTCAAGATTTGCATTCAGCTCGTCAATCTCATAAGTATTGCTCGGATGGAACGGCAGGGCGATCATTGGTTTTACTGTACTCAAGTCTACATAGACACAGCCATCATAATATGCTACATCTGCCGGATTCAGTTCTTTGTATTCTTCTCCTCTTCCGTGAAGTGTCAGAAACGCTTTCGTATCTTCGTCTGTTCTCCAGACAGATGACAGGCAGGTTGTCTCTGTTGTCATAACATCAATACCGTTTCTGTAATCTGTTGTCATAGTAGAAACTCCAGGTCCGACAAATTCCATTACTTTATTTTTCACATATCCGTTTTTAAATACCGCTCCGATGATCGCCAGCGCTATATCCTGTGGACCTACCCACGGATTCGGTTTTCCGTCAAGATAAATTGCAATGACTTCCGGTCTGTTGACATCATATGTATCACAGAGCAGCTGCTTTACAAGTTCTCCACCGCCTTCTCCGATCGCCATTGTTCCAAGTGCTCCGTATCTTGTATGGGAGTCTGAACCGAGGATCATCTTTCCACATCCTGCAAACATCTCTCTCATATACTGATGGATAACTGCAATATGTGGCGGAACATAAATTCCGCCGTATTTCTTTGCTGCAGAAAGTCCAAACATATGGTCATCTTCATTGATCGTTCCGCCTACTGCGCAAAGAGAGTTGTGGCAGTTCGTCAGCACATATGGGATTGGGAACTTTTCCATGCCTGAAGCTTTTGCTGTCTGGATGATTCCTACAAATGTGATATCGTGGGATGCCATTGCATCGAACTTAATCTTTAACTTTTCCATATTTCCAGAAGTGTTATGTGCTTCCATAATGGAATATGCAATAGTTCCTTTTCTTGCCTCTTCCTTACAGACGCTCTTTCCTGTAAGTGCTTCCACCTGCGCCTGTTCCTCTGCGATTTCATTTCCATTGATCAGATAGACACCATTGTCATATAACCTAACCATTGTGTTTCCTCCTTGAATGAAATTTGTTTCTGTATCTCTTATACAAAAGTTACTTGTTTAATTTCGTTTTAGATTTGACATTTCCTGATTTCAGTATATGATTCCACGCTATCAAAATCAAATATATAAAATCGTAGTTTATTATCGGTTTTTCCGATATTGTTTTTACAATGCTAATATACATTCTCGCAGAGAGTAAAAAGACTTTCTGATAAACTATGAGAAACACGCTCCGCGAGTTTCTCAAGTTATCGCGGCAGTCGCCAAGGTCTCGTGCAAGCACGGACTTTGGCTCGTTGCTCGCGTAAATATAAAGAAGCCAGAATCCCCCCCTTCTAACGAGTTCTTCTGGCTTCTTTTACACTCTAGCTCATGGCAAAATATTCATTATTAGTATATACTTCACGAATCACTTTTTCCAGTTCTTTTGCTCCCTTGGACTGATACTCATCTGCCGGATATGCAATTCCAAGATCCAGAAAAACTCCCTTTTCTCCAATTCTAAGATATCTGATATCATCATATTCTTCCGCACAGGACTGATAAGTAAATGCAAGTCCAAGACCTTCACGCGCCATCGACACTGCCATTGCTGCTGAAATATCATTGTGATCCGCTTTAAATTTCAGCTTTTGTTCTGTAAACATTTTGCGGCTAAAGCTTCCAAGAATTGTATCATATCCACTCATGATCATTTTGTATTCCGCTGCTTCTTTCAAACTGATCCAATAATTATCAGTATCCTTTATCTGATGCATCTTTTCTGTGATCGGATGATCTTTATTGGCCGCAAGCAGGATTTCATCCTTCTTCAGTGTCTCCACATTACTTTTCAGCTTTGTTACCGGCATTGCAACAATTGCAATGTCAAGCTTTCCTTCTAATAGAAGCTCTTCCAGTTTCATGCTGTGTGCTTCCACAACTTCTACCTTTACTTTCGGATAGATTTCCTGAAATTTCTTTAAAACTTTTGGAAGCATACGGCGGCCACGAAATGAACTGATCCCGAGAATCACCTTGCCTGCTGCAAGATTTTCATTATCCCAGAGCTGATTCTTTGCTCTTTGATACTCCAGTAATATTTCACTTGCATGATCAATAAAACATTTTCCACTGTAAGTCGGAGTAATTCCCTTTGATGTTCTCACAAAAAGTTTCGTCCCGAGTTCCGACTCAAACTGATGTAAGAACTGACTCAATGAAGACTGTGCCATATAAAGTCGCTCTGCCGCGCGGGAAATACTTTCCTCTTCTGCCAATGTCACCAAATATACAAGTTCTTTCATTTCCATTTTATGTCCTCCTTTTATCATCCCCTTATTGTTCACAGCATAGTTGCAAGCAGTAACGTATCTCATCATTTAAAACCGCTTTTAGTTATGGGATGCAAATAATATCGCTATCGTTTTTTTCGATATCTATTATCTGTTTTTTTTCTATTGTACCTATACTAACCATATTATATAATCCAATTATAGATTTGGCAATCCTGCACAAATAAAAAGTGCACTCAAAGAAAGGATTAATATTTATGAACAAAAAACTGTTAGAAGGTGTCATTGACATGCATGTCCACAGTAATCCTGATATCCGTCATCGAAGATACGACGATTTTGAGCTGATGGAAGCAGCGATCCGTGTTGGGGCACGGGCAATCGTAATTAAGACGCATCAGGGAACTACCGTTGATCGTGCATATCTCTGTAACAAACATAATGAACTGACTCATTATGGAGACAATAACTTCACAATGTACGGCGGTATTACATTAAACCGACAGATGGGTGGAATTAATCCATACGCTGTTGAGAGTGGATTAAAACTTGGCGGAAAAGTCGTATGGCTTCCTACACAGTCAGCGAGAAACCATCTCGAGAAAATGAAACAGTCGATGGATCGCTGTGTCGATGTCATCCGGGATGGTAAGCCAGTTCCAGAATTATACGATGTATTCCGTCTGGTAAAAGATTTTGATGTAGTTCTTGGCACAGCTCATATTTCACCGGAAGAAAGTTTTCGTATCATTGAAGCTGCCAGAGATGCCGGTGTTAAAAAAATCGTAGTAACTCACCCAGAGTGGTGGCTTGTCGACATGAGCCTGGAAGATCAGGTGAGACTGGTAAAAGATTACAATGTCATTCTTGAACATTGCTTTGCTCAGCCACTTGGAGGCGGAAAATATAAGAGTAATCTTCCAATGAATCTGGAAGCAATTGAAGCCTGCGGGTATAAAAATGTTATGGTCTGCACTGACGGTGGGCAGGTAGAAAATCCATGCTGGGAAGATGCTCTCACTCAATATATTCAATATCTTATCGACCACAATATACCAGAAGAACAGATCTATCATATGACACATACGATTCAGGCAGAACTTTTAGGTCTTTCAGTCTGACCAATAGAATTGTAAAGGAGAAACATTATGCTTAGTTTTCTTATTATCATGGCAATTGTTATCGCTGTTGTCATCGGATACAAAACAGGATTTAATACAGGTTTCTTTGCCATAGTTTTTGCCTATCTGATTGGTGGATTTGTTATAGGAATGTCACCGAAAGATATCATTAATGGCTGGCCTGTCAACACAATGTTTGTTATTTTTTCAGTATCTTTGTTTTACAATTTTGCACTGGTAAACGGAACTCTGGAAAAAACTGCACGCTATCTTCTCTACGCATTCAGAAAATTTCCAGGACTTCTTCCTTTCGCACTATATATTGCAAGTGCAGGAATTGCTGCACTTGGAGCTGGTTTCTTTACAGTTATGGCATTCATGGCACCATTGACCCTTCTGATCTGTGAAGAAGCAAACATGAATAAACTGATTGGTGCTGTTGCGATCAACTGCGGAGCACTGTCCGGTGCAAACTTTATGACAAGTGGAAGCGGAATTATTTTCCGTGGACTTATGGATGAAGGTGGATATACAAATGCATCTTTCCACTATACTGCCGCCATCTTCATTGCAAGTGTGATCTTTTCACTTCTTTTGATCACATTTTTCAGATATGTGCCGAAGAGCAGTCGTACAATTGGACAGGGTGTTACATTTGAAGAGAGTATGAAACTTTTTCTGTAAAATAATGTTTATAAGGTTCTTCTATGATAC
>OLNW01002516.1_pt1 | contig 15615 bp, 11 predicted proteins | sample 1672121 | NCBI WGS metagenome assembly OLNW01 (sample SAMEA3136648, study PRJEB25190) | human gut metagenome
CCTCCGAGCGCGGCTCGTCCGCCACGCCAAAGGGCCCGCCCGCAACGACGGGCTTACCCGCGCGTACCAGCTCGACATAGTCGGCGCGAGCTGACGCAATCATCCTCGAGCCGGGAAGCCGCTTGTCGATCACATCGGGCGAACAGCCCAACTCACGCGACATGATCTCCACAAGCTCCGGCGAGCAGAAGCCACCGTGGCAGCGCCCCATCGTAGCGCCCGTGCGCCACTTGATCGCATCGAGCGAGAGCACGGGAAGGGGGCCATGCAGCGCGCGCACCACTTCCGCCTCGGTCACCTCGCAGCAGCGGCAGACCACATGCCCGAACGCTGGATCGCTCGCAATAGCACGTTCGCGCTGCTCATCGGTCATGGCCGTGAAGGGAAGCTGTGGCGCGCGGCGCGGATTAAACGACGGATTGCCGCCCGCCCCCAAGCGAGCCGCAACCTGAGAGGCGACGAAGGTCGCCACCGCAGGAGCAGACGTCAGGCCAGGCGATTCGAAGCAGGCGATGTTGAAGAACCCGGGCACATCCACCGCCTCGCCGATGACGAAGTCGCCCGACTCGCCCGCCGCGCGCAGCCCCGCGAAGTTCGTGATAGCGCCGCGAGGAGAAGCTGCAGGCCAGGTGCGGCGCGCGCGTTCGACGATGTCGGCAAGCCCCTCCTGTGTCGTAGAAAGGTCGGTCTTGGATGCCTGGGAAACCGAGTTCGGGCCGATGAGCATGTTGCCGTGAATTGTGGGTGTGACGAGCACTCCCTTGCCGAGCGGGCCGGGCACCTGGAACATCGTGTGCTCGAACGTGGCGGCGTATTCGGTGTCGTAGAGATAGTACTCGCCCCGGCGCGGCGTGATAGAGAAGCGGTTCGCCGAGATCATATTGTTCAGCTCGTCGGCGAAAAGTCCCGCCGCGTTCACGACTGTCCGCGCGAAGAAGCCTTCTCTGGCGGCATCGACGCGAAACCCGCCATCCACACGAACGATGCGCTCCGCGCGGTGATTGAACAGGAACCTCACGCCGTTGCCGCACGCGTTCTCGGCCGCCGCGAAGGCGAAGCCATAGGGATCGACGATGCCGCCCGTCGGAGCCACAAGCGCGCAGGCGACCTCGGGAGAGACATTCGGCTCCATCTCGCGCGCCCGACTCCCCGACACGATGCGCACGCCCTCAACCCCGTTCGCATCGGCGCGGCGGACGAGCTCATCGAGCTTCAAGCGGCCCTCGTCATCGAAGGCGAGCACCATCGACCCGTTGCGGCGGAACTGCACGCCAAGCTCGTCGCACCAGCGCGGATACGCCTTCGAGCCCTCGACGTTGAAGCGCGCCTTGAGCGTACCGGGCACGGGATCGAAGCCCGCATGCACAATAGCGGAATTCGCACGCGTAGCACCGCAGGCGATATCGTTGCCTGCCTCGAGCACGCAGATGGACAGGGCGTATCGCGCAAGCTCGCGGGCCGCCGTGCACCCGGCAATGCCAGCTCCGACGACCACCACATCGAAGGAACAAGCCTTCCCTTCCTGCATATGCGAACCTATCCTTTCCTCTTCGTTCCTCGACCGTGTTGTCCCTCACCAGGGGATTCCTTGCGATTAACCCCGCCAGTGTGCGAATGGGGGACCTTGCCCTTGCCGCCACTCTGCCGGGCTGGCTTACCCCTGCCGCCGGTCGAGCGAGACGACTTCCCCTTGCGACTGGGCGCACCACCCGAAGAGCCGCTCCTGCGGGCATCCCCCTTCGGCGCACCCTTCCCCTTCGACGGCGCGCCCCCACGGGCCCCCTCCGGCCGCACGAGACATTTCGCGTCGAAGCCGATGAGGTCCTCCCGGCCAGCGCGGTGCAATGCCTCGCGCACCAGGCCGCGATTCTTCGGGTCGCGGTATTGGATGAGCGCGCGTTGCAGCGCCTTCTCGTGCGGGTTTTTCGGCACATAGACCGGCTCCATCGTGCGCGGATCGAGCCCTGTGAAGTACATCACCGTGGCAAGGCTTCCAGGCGTTGGGTAAAAATCCGACACCTGCTCGGGGTTAAATCCCATATCGCGAACGAATTCTGCCAGCTCAACGGCCTCTTTCATGGTCGAGCCCGGATGCGAGGACATAAGATAGGGAACGATGAACTGCTTCTTGCCCGCGCGGGCGTTCTCCTCTTCGAACAGCGAGACGAAGCGCTCGTAGATTGCGTGGTCGGGCTTGCCCATGCACGACAGGACGCCATGGGAAACGTGCTCGGGTGCGACCCGGAGCTGTCCGCTCACGTGGTGCTCGGCCAGCTCGCGCACGAACTCCCGCCCATGCTTCTCGTCGAGCATCACGTAGTCGAAGCGAATGCCCGAGCGAACGAACACTTTCTTCACGCCGGGAACCTCGCGCAGCTCGCGCAAGAGGCGAATGTAGTCGGAATGGTCGGCGATGAGCTTCTTACATGGTTCGGGCGCTAAACATCTTCTCCCCCGGCAAGCGCCATGGTCCACCTGCTTGCGGCAGGCGGGCGCGCGGAAGTTCGCCGTCGGGCCGCCGACGTCGTGGATGTAGCCCTTGAAGTCGGCATCGCGCGTCATCTCCTTAGCTTCTGCGATAAGCGAGGCGCGGCTGCGCACCTGCACGACGCGCCCCTGGTGGAACGTGAGCGCACAGAAAGCGCACTCGCCGAAGCACCCGCGGTTGCTCGCGAGCGAGAACTTCACTTCCTTGATAGCGGGAACCCCGCCCGCCGCATCGTAGTCGGGATGCGCAGCGCGGACGAACGGCAAGCGGTAGACCGCATCGAGCTCGGGGGTCGAAAACGGGGCGGCTGGCGGGTTCTGCACGACGAACTCGTGCTCGCCATAGGGCTCGACCAGGCGTTTTCCCGTCACATGGTCGCTGTTCGCGTATTGTATGGCGAAACTTTCCGCGTAGGCGCGCGGATTGGCGCGCATGGCGCCGTAAGCGGGCAAAAGCTCGTAGTCGTAGACATGCTCAAGTGAGCGCGTGCGAAACACCGTCCCATCGATAAAGGTAAGGTCGCTTACCGAAAGCCCCGAATTCAAGGCGTCGGCGATTTCCACGATGGAATGCTCCCCCATCCCGTATGACACAAGGTCGGCATTCGAATCGAGCAGGATCGACCGCTTAAGCGAGTCCGACCAGTAATCGTAGTGGGCAAGGCGGCGCAAACTCGCCTCGATACCTCCGATGATGATGGGAACGTCCTTGAACACGCGCCTGATCAGGTTCGAGTACACCACAACCGCGTGGTCGGGGCGCAGCCCTCCCTCACCCCCAGGAGAGAAGGCATCCGAGTGGCGGCGCTTCTTGGCGACCGTATAGTGATTCACCATGGAATCCATGTTCCCCGAGCTCACGAGGAACCCCAGACGCGGGCGCCCGAGCGCGGCGACGCTTTCCGGATCGCGCCAATCGGGCTGGGCGATTATGCCAACCTTGTAGTGGTTCGCCTCGAGAAGGCGGCAGATGATGGCCGCACCGAACGACGAGTGATCCACATACGCATCGCCCGACACGTACACGAAGTCGCACTCGTCCCAGCCGCGCTCGCGCATGTCCTCGCGATTTACGGGAAGAAACCGCGCACGATAGGCGCGCGCATCCTCCGCCGCCTGCTTATCGGAGCGAGTCCGTTCTCCAGGCCGCTCCCCTGCCCGCGCAGCGTCCTTGCGATTCGCCGAGCGCTTCGTCATGAGCGCGCGCTTTCGCCTTGGTAGGGAACGACGACGCGCAGGGCGCGCGGGGTAATCGAGATGTGGTAGGAATCGGCCACGAGCGCCTCCCCGTCGATCTGCACGGGAAGCGGCGCGTCGAAGCGAAGGTCGATCGACGCCGCGCGGCGAAACTCGATCTGCTTGAAGCGCGTATGATGGGCATCCTTCGCCATAAGGAAGATGAAGGTACCGGAAAACCGCGTCAACGGCGGATGCGCGATGCAGATATCGAACAGGCCGTCGTCGGGCGCAGCGTCAGGGCAGATGCGGAAGCCGCCGCCGTAAGTCTGCCCAATCTGGACCGCGAAGAGATACGACTCACCGCAGACAGGCTCGCCGCCGTCGAGCGCGGCAGTGTAGCGGCGCAGGTCCATATGGTGGAGCAACTGGTCGATACCCGACTGCAGATAGAGCATCGTTCCCGTCTTCCCCGTTCGGGCGCGGCGTTCGACAGTATCGAGCGCAATTGCCGCATCCAGACCGAACGACAACGTCTCCAAGAACCATCGATCGTTGCATTTTCCCACGTCATGCGAGCGCAATTCGCCATCGCACAGCTGCAAGACCGCCGTGGGAAGGTCGGTCGACATGCCGAGCGTGCGCGCGTAGTCGTTGCCCGAGCCGACGGGCAGCAGTGCGAAAGCAGGCCGCTCGCCTGCCGGAACTTCCATGAGCCCGCAGGCAACCTCGTTTGCGATACCGTCGCCGCCGAGCGCGCAGACGCAGTCGAACCCGCGCGATGCGGCACAGGTGGCGATGTCGCTCGCCTGCCCCGGGCGCTCGGTGAACTCGAGCTCAAAGGCGTCTTCCCCTAACGCAGACGCAAGCAAGGCGCGCGCCCGATAAGCGCACGCCTTGCCTTCACCGTTTTGCGCAACGGGATTCGCAATGATGAGCAGTTTTCGAAAGCAATGTGACATGCCCCGTATTATACGACATGCCCCGCTTGCATTCGCTACATCACCTAAGGTTTGGCGACCAACAGAGCGTTCTCCAGATACAGCAGCTGACCGTAATTCAGGGTAACCGTTACCTTCTGGGTGAACGTTTGCACGGCCGTGCTCTCGGGAGCGAGAAGCTCGCTCGGGATGGTCGCGATCGAGCGCGGAGACCATGTTGGAGGACATACTGCAAGATGTCGTCGCTCGCAAACCACTCACCTGGATCGACATCGCTGAAACCGTAGTTGGGGAAATGTTCGGTTGCGAACGATTGCGCCTCGATGGCATCCGCCTAACCATTCGGCGCGCGTGCGATTGGGACACTGGAGCCAAAGAAAAGCGCCCCGCTGAACCTTACGTCCAACGGAGCGCTTGCGAAGGCGGAAGTCGGCCTCCAAGCGGGGCCTCACCCCTCCATGTGATTCAGGAAAACGGCTAGTCGGCTATTCAGCAGCGTCCGCAGCCTCAGCCTCGGCCTTGTCAGCATCAGCCTGCTCGCCTGCAATCCTGATGTTCGCGTGCTCGAGCAGCCAGTTGTTCGCCTTCAAGCGCTCGGCAGCCTCGCGCAGCATGAAGCCGCGGCCCGTCTGCTCGAGGCGCTGACGCAGCATCTTGGGGTTCACCTGCGGGTTCATAGCGCGGCAGGCGGCGTTGATGTCGTCGTCGTTCAGCACGAGGTGCTCGTGGCGGAACAGCGCGTCGAGAGCGAATCCCTGCACGAGCAGCTCGCGGATCTGCATCATCATCATCATGCCGAACTGCTGCTGACCGCCCTGTTCCTCGATGAAGGCGTCGAGGGTCTTACCCTGCTGCTGAGCAGTCTGGCGCACGTTGTTCATCAGCTGCTCGCGCATTGCCTCGTAGACCTCGTCTGCGATGCTGCCCTGGAAGCGACGGGCGAGCTCGCTCGCAGCGAGCTGGCGGTTGTAGTCGTCGTACTGCTCGCGGCCCTGCTTCTCGAGGCTCTCGCGAATGCTGTTGCGGAAGTCGTCTGCCGACTTGTACATCGGCATGTACTTTGTCACCCATTCATCGGTAATGGCGGGGATGACCTTCTTCTGAATCTCGAGCACCGTGGCACGGCATTCCACCTTCTGGGTGCACTCGTTGCCGTCGTCGTCAAGGCTCGGGCCCTCGAAGGTGAAGTCCTTCGTCTCGCCAACGTTCATGCCGATGATGTTCTCGTCGAAGCCGTCGGGCATGTAGCCGGCGCCCGTGGTGTAGGTGCGGCCCTCGGTGGTCAGGCCCGGCATCGGCTTGCCGCCCTCGGAACACTCGAGCTTCACCTTCACGCTGTCGCCCTTCGCAACCGGATGCGGGTCGTCGGCGACGTACTCGGCGTAATGCTCCGCCGTTTCATCCATATGGCGCCGGACCTCGTCTTCGCTCACCTCGAAAGGCTGCACCGTGATGGAAACCGGCTCGTAGGAAGAGAGCTCGTAGTTGGGCTTCGGGAGCACCACGACGGTGAACGCGAACTCGCGGTCGCGAGCGATGGCGCGATCATGCTCGGCCTTCGGCGGGTACGCGGGCGTGAGGTTCTTCTTGTCAATAGCATAAGGGACAAGACCCTCGATCGCCTGATCCTGCACGATGGAGTCGAGATTCTTGATGCCCATCTGCTCCTCGGCGACCTGAGCGACCGTCTTGTCCTTTTCCGGGCGCAGGCCCATCTGCTGAGCGAACTGGATGTAGGCGTTTTGCAGCACCTCGTTCACCTCAACGGGCGTTGCGACGCATTCGAGACGCAGCTTGCCGTCATCGAGCTTTCGCTGAGTAACCTTCATTGAACTAGTTCCCCTTTCGAATGAGAAAACTCCAACTCATTTGTAGAAATTGTAGCGCAACTTGCGAGATACGCATCCTGCAAGACGTATGAAAGGGGCGGATTGTCCCCTCATCTTCGGCAATTCGCAGGTACAGATAGGCGCCTATTCGTTCGATTTCAGGCTTTCGACCATATCGATCCGGCGCAGCTTCGGGCGCATGGCAAGCGTCACGATTACCGAGAACACCATGGTTAGCAGGAACGCAATGATAAAGCTTGCAGCATGAATGTCGCGACCGAACATGACCTGATCCACCTCAGCCGTCACCACGACGAAGCCTTCCATCACGATGCCGAGCAAAAGGCCCACAAGTGCACCGATTACGGCAAGCAAAAGCGTTTCTCGGTAGATGTAGGCATCGACCTCGCGCGGGGTGAAGCCGAGCACCTTCAGCGTGGCGATCTCGCGGACACGCTCGGTGATGTTGATGTTCGTCAAGTTGTAGAGCACGACGAACGCGAGCAGGGCCGCCGCGATGACGAGGACCACAACCACGCTGTCGACGCTCTTGAGCATGGTCCGGTAACTATCGATAGTCTCATCGTTGTAGGTGACCGTCTTCACGCCGTCGGTTGCCAGAAGCTCGTCGGAGAGCACCTCGCGCGCGCCTTCGTCTTCCACCTCGTTCGCATAGAGCGTGGTGAAAACGGGTTCCTCGCCCATCACCTGCTCGTAGAGCGTCGGCGTGAAGTAGACGTAGTGCCCGACGTAGTTCTCCATGATGCCCGCCACGGTGACCTCGCGCCCGTCGCCCGTCGCGTCGCCCACAGCATCCTCGTCGAAGATGGAAAACGTGCTGCCCACCTCAAGGGAGAGCTCCATCGCAAGCTTCTCGCTCACGAGCACGCCCTCGTCGGAAAGTGCAAGCTCCTCGTGCCCCTCACGCGTGCGCAAGGTGTTGAAATCGGAGAACGTGTCAGGATGCTCGGGAACGACGATATCGACGCGGTGCTGGCTCACATCGGCACCCTCGTCGTCCGAGATCGACTGCGCTTGCTTGTTCGCGGTGGCAAGCCAGGCGTATTCTCCCGATGCATCTTCTTCAACCCGTTGCTCTACCTGGCTTTTCTCATCATCCGTAGAATCGGAGGCCATGCGGACAATAGTGTTGTAGTGATAGAGCTCGCCGTACTGCTTGTCGATGATGTCGTTGATGGCGTTCTGCAGCCCCAGGCCTGTGAGCAGGAGCGCCGTGCAGCCGGCGATGCCCACGATTGCCATGATAAAGCGACGCTTGTAGCGGAAGAGGTTGCGCGAGGTGACCTTCCAGGAGAACGACAGGCGACGCCACACGGGGCGGATGCGCTCGAGCAGAATGCGCTTGCCCGCCTTGGGCGCGCGCGGAAGCATGAGGAACGCCGGTCGCTCACGCAGCGTCGAGGCGGCAGCGAACCAAGTCGCAATTACGGTGATTCCCACGCCGAGCCCCGCGGCGGCGGCGGTCATGGCGGGGTCGATCGGGCAGGGGCGACACGGAACGGCGTAGATGATCGCATAGGCACCCATGATGAACCAGGGCAAGAACTTCGAGAGCGCGACGATACCGATGATCGCGCCGACTCCGCTCGCCACGATGGCGTAGATGAGGTACTTCGAGGTGATGCGCGCCTTGCTGTAGCCGAGCGCCTTGAACGTGCCGATGAGCACGCGCTCCTCCTCCACCATGCGCGTCATGGTGGTAAGCGAGACAAGCGCCGCCACGAGGAAGAACAAAAACGGGAAGACCTGCGCAATCTGATCAATGCGACCCGCATCCGACTTGAAGCTCTCGGCGCCGATATTCTTCGTGAGGTCAAGCACGTACACCTCGCCCTCGGTATCCGCGATCGCATCTACGTCGGCCTGGGCATCGGCGAGCTTCGCCTCAGCGTCGGCGAACTGCTCCTCGGCATCCGCACGCTGGGCGGACAGCTCGTTTGCGCCCTCTTCGTATTGTGCGAGGCCGTCCTCGTATTCGGAGCGTCCCGACGCAAGCTGCCGACGTCCCGATTCCAGCTGGGCGCGACCGCTGTCGATGGTCGCCTGCGAGCTTGCAAGCTCGCCCTCAGCGGCGTCCATGCTCGCCTGCGCCTGAGAGCGCTGCTCGGCAAGCTGAGCACGCCCCTGCGCAATCTGCTCGGGAACGCCCGCGATCTGCGCATCGATTTGCGCGATGGCCGCTTCGAGTTGCACCGCTATGTCGTGTGCGCCCGCCGCCTGCGCCTGCGCGAGCTGCTCGGCGAGCTGAGCACGTTGAGCCATGGCGGCATCGTAGCTTGCCTGGGCGGCGTCGAGCTGGGCCTCGGCAGCCGCAAACTGCTCCTCGGCAGCCGCGCGCTGGGCTTCAAGTTCCGCCCGCCCGCTATCGACCTGCGCCTGTCCGCTCGCAAGATCGCGAGCGCTCGAGTCGAGGGTCGCCTGCGAGCTCGCGAGCTTCGCAGCCGCGTCGTCAAGCTTCGCCTTCGCGTCGTCGAGTTCCGCCTGCGCATCATCGAGCTTTTGGAGCGCATCGGCTCGCTCGGCCTCGAAGTCGGCACGGCTCTCGTCAAGTTCCGCCTGCGCATCGGCCCGAATACCGTCGAGACGCGAGGCCAGAAGATTATCGGAGATGCCGTTGATGCGCGATGCCGTCGCATCAACGAGCGATTGGTAATCGTCGGTCGCCCACTGCGCCTCGCGGGCACCGTCAACGGTGACGAACGCCTCGGTATAAGGGAAATCCTCCGCGAAGGCGCCTTCGGGAACATAAGCGAAGGTTGCGAGCTGCCCCGACCCGAGAGACGTTGACCCCACCGAGGTCGAGCACGTGTAATACGAAGAGCGCACGAAACCCAAAACCGTGTACTCGTGGACGGCGAAGGTATCGTCGAGGTCGGAGGTCCCCTCCGCAAGCAGGACTTTATCGCCGACGCTCACCTCGGTCGACCACACCGTGTCAGCGGACAAAAGGCACTCGTCATTCGATTCGGGCCATGACCCTTCGACCAGGATGGGTCGGTTGATATAGTTCGGGTCCTCGGATTCGACATTCAGCCCGTCATCGCATTCGCTCGCCCGCGCCTTATCGACATTGAGGGAATGGATGCGCGTCGTGTACTGCACGCCGTCAATCTGCGCGATGACATCGGACTCGTAGGCGGGCATAACGCCGCTTACACCTTCTACCTGGGAAATCTCTTCGATCTGGTCGTCGGTGAACCCGAGCGATGAGACGACGCGCAGATCGCACAGGTTGGTCGCGTCGTAGTATGTATCGCCCGCAAGACGCATGTCGGGACCGGTGAGGCGCAAACCCGCATAGAAACCGCACCCGAGCGCCGCGATGATGGCAATAGCAAGGAAGCGCCCAAGCGAATGGGTGATCGATCGGACTACTTCTTTGCGGAATGCCCCTGCCATCGGCTACCACTCAATCGTTTCAGCGGAGGAGGGGTGGGCGTTTTGCTCCACGGCAGCAACCTTGCCCTCGCGGATATGAATCACGCGGTCGGCGATATCGGTGAACGCGGAATTGTGCGTGATGAGCACGACGGTCTTACCCGTGTTCGCGCACGTGTCCTGCAAAAGCTTGAGGATAGCTTTGCCCGTCTTGTAGTCGAGGGCACCTGTGGGCTCGTCGGCCAAAAGCACCTTCGGGTTCTTTGCGAGCGCGCGGGCAATAGCGACGCGCTGCTGCTCGCCGCCCGAAAGCTGCGAGGGGAAGTTGTCCATGCGATGAGAGAGGCCTACTTCGGCAAGCACCTCAGCGGCATCGAGGGGGTCGGTGCAAATCTGGCTTGCGAGCTCAACGTTCTCGAGCGCCGTCAGGTTCTGCACGAGGTTGTAGAACTGGAACACGAAGCCGATGTCGTAACGGCGGTAATACGTGAGCTCCTTCTCGTCGAACGCGCTCACCTCGCGCCCGTCGAGCATAATCGTGCCCGACGTGCAGGAATCCATGCCGCCGAGCATGTTCAAAAGCGTGGTCTTACCCGAGCCCGATGGACCAACCACGACGACGAACTCGCCTTTCTCGACGGTGAACGACATACCGTCGACGGCGGCGACCTCAACCTCGCCCATCTGATAGATTTTACGGACATCGCGGAACTCGATAAACGCCATGCGGACTCCTCGAAATATCGTCGTTTGTCCCATTATAGCAAAACCTCACCGTTAAACGCGCTCGAGGTTGGCTAAGAGCAAAGGATAACGGGCCTCGAGATAGAAAAAGCCCCAGGTCAAATAACCTGGGGCTTACTAGCAGGCGTCAGACGCTCAGAGATAGGACTCTAGGCGTTGAACAGCTCGATGGAATCGCCTTCCTTGAGCGTGACCATGGCCTTCTTCCACGTACGGGTACGGCCAGCCGCACCGCGCATGCGCTTCGGCTTGGACTTCACGTTCAGGGTATTCACCTTGGTCACCGTCACGTTGAAGATGGCCTCAACTGCCTGACGGATCTCAACCTTGTTGGAGGTCTTGGCGACCTCGAAGGTGTAGGTATTCTTCTCCATCATGTCGTAGCTGTGCTCCGTGATGACGGGGCGGATGATAACCTCGCGAGGATCCTTCATTTATGCAAGCACCTCCTCGATGCGGGCCAGGGTGGACTCAGTCAGCACGAGCGTCTTGTTATCCAAGAAGTCGTAGGTGTTGATCATGCACACCGGGACGATGGTGACGGTCGGGATGTTGCGGAAGGACTTGTAGGTGTTGATGTCCTCATTGCCAATCACGAGCGTTGCACGACCTTCGATGCCGAGCGCCTTCAGGGCAGCAACGGCGTCCTTGGTGCAGGGCTTCTCGAAGTTCCAATCAGCGACGACCATGAGCTGGTTGTCGGCGAGCTTCGCGGAAAGCGCAGAGCGCATCGCGAGCTTGATCTCCTTCTTGTTCACCTTCATCTCGTAGGAGCGGGGGTGCGGACCGAACACGGTGCCGCCGCCAGCCCATTGAGGTGCGCGGATGGTGCCCTGACGAGCGCGGCCAGTGCCCTTCTGGCGCCACGGCTTCTTGCCGCCGCCACGAACCTCGCCGCGAGTCTTGGTGTCATGCGTGCCCTGGCGCCACGAAGCGCGCTGCGCGCGGACCGCAAGGTGCATGACCGGGACGTTCGGCTCGATGCCGAACACGGAAGGATTGAGCTCGGCAGTGCCGGTCTTCTCACCCTTCGCGTCCTTGATATCAATCGTTGCCATATGTAATGCAGCTCCTAATCTTCGTTACTAACTACGCCATGCGCACGCGCACGATGCCGTTCTTGCCGCCCGGGATACCACCCTTGACGAGAATGAGGTTCTGCTCCTCATCGATGCGAACAACCTCGAGGTTGCGGACGGTCACCGTATCGCAGCCCATGTGACCCGGCATGCGAACGCCCTTGAAGACGCGGGACGGGGTTGCGCACTGGCCGACCGAACCGGGAGCGCGATGGAAGTGCGCACCATGTCCGCCAGGACCACCGGCAAAGCCGTAACGCTTGATGACGCCCGCGAAGCCCTTGCCCTTGGAAGTACCGGTGACGTCAACCTTCTTCACGTCGGCAAATGCCGCGACGGTCTGCAGGTCGCCCGTCTTGTACTCGCTCGCGTCCTCGACGCGAACCTCGCGCAGGTAACGAACAGGCTCGGTGCCGAGCTTCTCAAAATGGCCCGCCATCGGCTTGTTGACCTTCTTCGGCTTGATTGCGCCGAAGCCCAACTGAACAGCTTCGTAACCGTCCGTAGCCTTCGTCTTCACCTGGCAGACCTTGTTCGGCTCAGCCTGGATAACGGTAACGGGAACGACGGTTTCGTTCTCAGCGAAGATCTGCGTCATGCCGATCTTCTTGCCAAAGATTGCATTAATCATTTAAAAGAGCCCCCTTACAGCTTGATCTCGATGTCGACACCGGCCGGGAGATCGAGACGCATCAGGGAATCGACCGTGTTCGGGGTCGGCTCCAGGATGTCGATGAGGCGCTTGTGAGTGCGCATCTCGAACTGCTCGCGGGAATCCTTGTCGACGTGCGGGCCCTTGACGACGCAATACATGTTGCGCTCCGTCGGCAGCGGAATAGGACCGGAAACCTTGGCACCCGTCTTCTGCGCGGTATCGACGATGAGCTTGGTGGACTGATCCACGATCTCATGATCGTACCCCTTCAAGCGGATGCGAATCTTCTGATTAGCCACTTATCTTACCTCCATTAAGCTTGTCGCAGCCGCGCTCTACGCGTTGCCGCCAGCCTTGCTGATAATCTCTTCGGACACGCTCTTCGGAACCGGCTCGTAGGACGCGAACTGCATCGTGTACGTCGCGCGGCCCTGAGTGCCGGAGCGCAGGTCGGTTGCATAGCCGAACATCTCGCCCAGCGGAACCTTCGCGGAGATGACGACGGCGTTGCCACGCGCTTCCTGGCCGCAGATCATGCCGCGGCGGCTCGGGATGTCGCCCATGACGAAGCCCATGTACTCCTCGGGGGTTTCAACCTCGACGGACATGACCGGCTCGAGGATGACCGGGTCAGACTTGCGCAGCGCGTCCTTGATCGCCATGGAGCCTGCGACCTTGAATGCAGCCTCGGAAGAGTCGACGTCGTGGTAAGAACCATCGATGAGCTCGACGCGAACGTCCTCGACGGGATAGCCAGCCAGAACGCCCGTGTTGAGAGCTTCCTGGATGCCCTTGTCGATGGAAGGAATGTACTCCTTCGGCACGACGCCGCCGACGATCTTGTTCTCGAACTCGTAGCCCTTGCCGGCTTCCTGCGGATACATGTTGATGACCGCATGGCCGTACTGGCCGCGACCACCGGACTGGCGGACGAACTTGCCTTCGGCGTTGAGCACTTCGTGGCCCGGACGCTCGCGGTAGGCAACCTGCGGCTTACCAACGTTCGCCTCGACCTTGAACTCGCGCAGAAGGCGGTCGACGATGATCTCAAGGTGAAGCTCGCCCATGCCGGCGATGATGGTCTGGCCGGTCTCATGGTTGGTCGACACGCGGAACGTCGGGTCCTCTTCGGCCAGCTTCTGGAGTGCGATCTCCATCTTGGTCTGGTCGGCCTTGGTCTTCGGCTCGACAGCAACGTCGATGACGGGGTCGGCGAATTCCATGGACTCGAGGATGATCGGCGCGTCTTCCTCGCACAGCGTGTCGCCCGTGGTCGTGTTCTTCAGGCCAACGACGGCGACGATGTCGCCAGCGGAGCAGGCATCGATGTCGACGCGCTGGTTGGAGTGCATCTGAAGCAGGCGGCCGATGCGCTCTTTCTTATCCTTGGTGGCGTTGGACACGTAGGAACCAGCGTCCAGATGGCCGGAGTACACGCGCAGGTAGGTGAGCTTGCCGACGAACGGGTCGGTCATGATCTTGAACGCGAGAGCCGCAAACGGGGCCTTCGGATCGCTCGGACGCTCATCTTCCTCGCCGGTCTCGGGGTTGGTGCCCTTGATGGCGGGAACGTCAATCGGAGCCGGGAGATAGTCGACAACGGCGTCGAGGAGTTCCTGCACGCCCTTGTTCTTGTAGGCGGAGCCCACGAACACGGGGTTAATCTTGCAGGCGATGACGCCCTTGCGCAGGGCAGCCTTCAGCTCTTCGACGGAGACTTCCTCTTCCATGAGGACCTTCTCCATGAGGTCGTCGTCGCAGTCGGCGGCAGCCTCGAGGAGCTCCTGATGGTAAAGCTCGGCGTCCTCTTTGAACTCGGCGGGAATCTCGTCCATGGGCTCAGGGTAGGTCATGCCCTTGTCGTCGGCCTTGAAGTCCCATGCGGTCATGGTGACAAGGTCGATGACGCCCCAGAAGTTGTCCTCGGCGCCCATCGGGAGCTGTGCCGCGACGGCCTTGGCACCCAGGCGATCTTTCATGGTCTGAATCGCATGGAGGAAGTCGGCGCCGACGCGGTCGTACTTGTTGATGAAGGCGATGCGGGGAACGCCATAGCGCTCCGCCTGACGCCAAACAGTCTCGGACTGCGGCTGAACGCCGGCAACGGCGTCGAACACGGCGACGGTGCCGTCGAGAACGCGCAGGGAGCGCTCAACCTCGGCGGTGAAGTCCACGTGGCCCGGGGTGTCGATGATCTGGAAGCGGTAGGTCTCGTCGTCCTTCTTCCAGAAGCAGGTGGTAGCAGCAGCGGTGATGGTCACGCCGCGCTCCTGCTCCTGCACCATCCAGTCCATCGTCGCGGCGCCATCATGCACCTCGCCGATCTTGTGGGTCTTGCCAGTGTAGTAAAGGATTCGCTCGGTAGTGGTCGTCTTACCGGCATCGATGTGGGCCATGATGCCGAAGTTACGGGTGAGCTTCAGGTCGTTAGTCTTAGCCATGTTCCCTCACGACCTAGAAGCGGTAGTGCGAGAACGCACGGTTGGACTCGGCCATCTTGTAGAGATCCTCACGCTTCTTGACGGAAGCGCCGGTGTTCTCGGCTGCGTCCATGATCTCGGCAGCGAGGCGCTGCTTCATGGTGTGCTCCTTGCGCTTGCGCGAGAAGTCGACGATCCAGCGGATGGCGAGCGTGGTGGCACGACGGGAGTTGACCTCCATCGGCACCTGGTAGGTTGCGCCGCCGACACGCTTCGGCTTGACTTCGAGCGTAGGGCGAACGTTGTCCATGGCCTTCTTGAAGACGGACAGGGGATCCTGGCCGGACTTCTCCTCGACGATGTCGAAAGCACCATAAACGATGCCCTCGGCGATGGACTTCTTGCCATCGAGCATGATCTTGTTGATCAGCTGGGTGACGAGACGATTGTTGAACTTTGCGTCCGGCTGAGTTTCACGACGGACTGCTGCTGCACGACGCGGCATTGGGTAACTCCTTCTTTCCTGCGCGCTTCGAGGGGGCTTTCCTAACCTCCCATTAGGCCTTTCTTTTCTGGCCCGCGCGACTTAGCGGTTTACTTATTTCGGGCGCTTGGCACCGTAGCGGCTGCGAGCCTGCTTGCGCTTGTCGACTGCAGCGCAGTCGAGAGCAGCGCGGATGACCTTGTAACGGACACCAGGAAGGTCCTTAACACGACCACCGCGGATAAGCACCATGGAGTGCTCCTGGAGGTTGTGACCTTCACCGGGGATGTAGGCCGTTACTTCCATGCCGTTGACGAGGCGGACACGGCAAACCTTACGAAGAGCCGAGTTCGGCTTCTTCGGCGTGGTGGTGTACACACGGGTGCACACGCCACGCTTCT
>OLNW01002524.1_pt1 | contig 15571 bp, 10 predicted proteins | sample 1672121 | NCBI WGS metagenome assembly OLNW01 (sample SAMEA3136648, study PRJEB25190) | human gut metagenome
TGGTTCGTAAAAACAGGTGGCAAGTCGCTTATCATCGCAGACATGCGCGTATTTTGACGGATTTTTTTCAATGTCGCTGGCCAGATCCAGAAGAGTATCAAGTTCTTCTTTGGAAAGGTCCAGCGGGCTCATTAAGTGTCTCATGTAATACCTCCCTTTGATACGGAAAATTTACAAATTTTCTCTCTTGCACAATCATATACTAGTAGAATTAATTTTTCAAGCAGATTTCGCAAGTATTTTTTCAAAAATAAGTCCGGCGGCGAACCAGAGAGGCGCATAGTCCAGCCGTATGATTCCTCTGTACTGAAAACGGGCGGCTGAATAATCCCAGGGACAGATGCCGAATGCCCTGAAAAAACTGCCGCTTATGAATTCAATCAGATAAAATCCTGTCATATAGAGGATTCCCCGGTATACAAAAGGGAGCGAAGATATCCGGGAATATAAAGGCGCGATAATGGCAGCGCAGCCGTAGATCGGAAACATGAGAAGAGAACTTTTGCCCGTCAGGGTCCACTGGCCGGATAAGAGTGAATGAAATCCGGTCCACAAGATTTCCATATTCCATCCGACAGAGCCGCAGAGAAGAAAGTTTGCCAGATTCTGGTTCATAAAAGAAAACTCCTTGTAACTTACAATAATTTTAGTTACAGATAGTATGCACGACTCTTGAAAAAACGATACACAGATGGTATAGTTTAACTTAATGAAATCGTCCCTTACTGGGGCGGAATATACTTAAGAAACAGGAGCATAAAAGATGGATTATCAGCAAAGCAGGGCATACATAAGAGACGCGGAGCAGTACGCAGGCGGAGCCATGGATCTTACAAATATAAAGGAACTCATGAAGCGTCTTGGGAATCCTCAGGATCAGCTTAAATATATTCATGTGGCAGGAACCAACGGCAAGGGATCTGTGATCGCATATTTATATACGACGCTGATGAAAGCCGGATATCATGTTGGACGGTATATCTCTCCTTCGGTGTATTCCTATCGGGAAAAAATCGAAACAGAAGGAAAGCCGATCAGCAGGGAAAAGTTTGCCGAGCAGACGACGAGGGTTGCCGCAGTGATTGAAGAAATGACCGCAGAAGGTCTTGCGCATCCCACCCCATTTGAAATCGAAACGGCGGTGGCATTTTTGTTTTTTGCAGAGGAAAAATGTGATCCGGTCATTCTGGAGGTCGGAATGGGCGGTATCACCGATGCCACAAATCTGATCACCACAACAGAGCTTGCAGTGCTTGTGCCGATCAGTATGGATCATCAGTCCTTCCTTGGAAATACGATTTCCGAGATCGCCGAGAAAAAGGCCGGGATCATTAAACCGGGAAGCAGCGTGGTGACGATCGGACAGGAGACGGAGGCTCTGGAGGTTATAAAGAAGACAGGGGCAGAGACAGGCACGGATGTCTGTGTGGCAGATGTCTCCGAAGCAGAGGTTCTGGAGGCGGATTTTACCGGACAGCGTTTCTGCTATAAAGGAGAGGAATATACCCTTTCGCTTGCCGGCTCCTACCAGACGGAGAATGCAGTTCTTGCACTGGAGGCTCTTCGGATCCTGGATGAGAGAGGATATCATACTACTCTGGAACAGCGCAAAGAGGGACTTTGGGCAACCCGCTGGAACGGAAGACTTACCATTATCCATAAGGATCCGCTATTTATCGTGGATGGCGCACACAATCCCGCAGCGGCAGATATGCTTGAGGATTCTGTAAGAAAATATTTTAAAGACCGCAGGCTGTTCTTCATTATGGGAGTTTTTAAGGATAAGGACTACCCGTATATTATCAGAAAGCTCTGTCCTTACGCAGAGCAGATCCTTGCAATCGAGACACCGGATAATCCAAGAGCACTTCCGGCGGAGGAACTTGCCAAGGCGATCCGTCCGTACAATGCAAATGTCCGGGCAGAGAAAAACATTCCAAGAGCAGTAGAGGAACTGTTTGAGATGGCGGGGAAGGACGATGTGATCTTATCTTTTGGTTCACTGTCTTTCATCGGGGAGATTACCCGGATCGTAAATACAAGAAAAGAGGTGTCAAAGGTATCGGCACCGGAAGGGAATAACGAATGATAGATTTACAGGAATGCCGCAAAGAGATCGATGTCATCGACAAAGAGATCTTACGGTTGTTTGAGAAACGAATGGAAGTCTGTGAGGATGTTGCAGAATACAAGATACATACAGGAAAACAGGTTCTGGATCCAAAGAGAGAGCAGGATAAGCTTGATGTCCTGAAGAATCAGGCACATGGAAGCTTTAACAGCCTTGGCGCCCAGGAACTGTTTCAGCAGATCATGGCGATCAGCCGCAAGCGTCAGTACCAGCTTCTGACCAAGAATGGCATTGATATGGAGAAAAACTACGAAATGGTAGATGAGCTTCCACTTAAGAATGTCAATGTGGTTTTTCAGGGCGTGGAGGGCGCATACAGCTATGCAGCCATGCGGGCATATTTTCCGGATGAGATCAACAGCTACCATGTCAGAACCTTTCGGGCGGCGATGGAAGAGGTCGCTTTTGGAAAGGCCGATTATGCGGTGCTTCCGATCGAGAATTCTACAGAAGGGATTGTAACAGATATTTATGATCTTCTGACAGAATATCAGCTTTATATTGTGGGCGAGCAGGGTGTGAGAGTACAGCATGTGCTCCTGGGACTTCCGGGAGTTTCTGTGGAGGAGATCGATACCGTTTATTCTCACCCGCAGGCACTTGCACAGTGCAAACATTATCTGGAGGATCATCCGTCCTGGAAAACCGTCAAAACAGAAAACACAGCTGCCTCCGCCAAGAGAGTTAAGGAGGAGCAGAAGAGAAATCAGGCTGCGATCGCAAGCCGTGCGGCAGGTGAACTCTACGGGCTTTCTGTTCTTGCAGAAAATATCTGTCATAATGACCAGAATGTGACGCGTTTTATTATTGTCAGCAGCAAGCCAATCTATGAGAAAAATGCCGGAAAGATCAGTGTATGCTTTGAACTGCCGCATGCAAGCGGTACTCTGTATCATATGTTGTCTCACTTTATTTATAACAGTCTGAGTATGACAAAGATTGAGTCCAGACCGATACCGGGACAGAACTGGAAGTACCGTTTCTTTGTAGATTTCGAGGGAAATCTGGAAGAACCGGCAGTCAAAAATGCACTCAGAGGTCTTGAGTCAGAGGCAATCGGTGTACGTGTACTTGGAAATTACGGACAGCAGGAGGAGATTTAAAAATGACCAGAATAAAAGAATGCGTATTATACAGAGAGTTTGAACATGGAGAAATCCTTGACAAAATGACAGCACTTATGGATGCCTGTGAGAAGTCAGCCGTAAATGCAAGGGAGATGGAAGAAGATTTTTATGAATGTGTCAATGGTCTGATTGAGATCGCAGGCTCCTATGGATTTGCGGGGAATCTGTGGCACAACTATCTGACACTGCTTCTTGTAAATAATGAGAATGCTTTTAGCACGGCAAGTGAGATCCGCGGACATATTGATGGCAGCATCAATGAGCTTGCACGGCATGATTTTACAATCTTTAAGGAACTGTATGACTTTGATCTGAACATGCTGGATAAGATTTTTCATACTTCCTGCTGCAGTATTCTCTGCAATTATCAGGCACCGCAGGATACAGGAAAGATGTTTAATAAACGAATTCGCGACCGTATCTGTGAGATGAGCTGTACTCTGGCGGCAGCACAGGATACAGAGGAATTTATGGAGGATATGGTTCAGTTCTATAAGGATTTTGGTGTGGGCAAGCTGGGACTTCATAAGGCCTTCCGTATTGAGCGTGATGAGAAAGGAAAGGCACAGATCGTTCCGATCACAAGGATTGCCCATGTGCGTCTGGATGACCTTGTAGGATATGAGATCCCGAAGCAGAAGCTGATCGAGAATACGGAGGCTTTTGTCCATGGAAGAAAAGCAAACAACTGTCTTCTGTTTGGTGATGCCGGCACAGGAAAGTCTTCCAGCATCAAGGGAATCCTGAATCAGTATTATGATGAGGGACTTCGTATCATCGAGGTATACAAGCATCAGTTCCAGGATCTGAATCAGGTGATCGCCCAGATCAAAGACCGTAATTACAGATTTATTATTTATATGGATGACCTTTCCTTCGAAGAATTTGAAATTGAATATAAATATCTGAAAGCAGTGATCGAGGGAGGCCTGGAGAGAAAGCCGGACAATATTCTGATCTATGCGACCAGTAACCGCCGTCATCTGGTTCGGGAGAGAGCAGGTGATAAGCTGGAGGTCGGAGCAGATGATGATATTCATTCCTCTGATACCGTACAGGAGAAACTCTCTCTGGTATACCGTTTTGGTGTTCGTATTTACTTTGGAGCACCGGACCGCAAAGAATTCCACACGATCGTGAAGACACTGGCTGCTCGTCATGGCATTCAGATGCCGGAAGACCAGCTGCTTCTGGAGGCTGGAAAGTGGGAAATCTCTCATGGAGGTCTTACCGGAAGAACGGCACAGCAGTTTATTGATCACCTTCTCGGAAAAGAGGAATCCAAATAACAAAAGCAGGAAGGGGTATGGGATATGGCAATAACAACATTTGCAGCGATTGACATCGGATCCTATGAGGTCAGCATGAAAATCTTTGAACTGTCGAAGAAGATTGGTTTTCGTCAGCTGAATGATGTGAGATATCGCCTGGAGATCGGAAAAGGAGCTTATTCATCAGGACGTCTCGAGCCGGAGATCGTGGATTCCATCTGTATGATCCTCAACGATTTCAGCAAGATGATGAAGGAGTTCGGAGTTTCGGATTATCGTGCCTGTGCGACCAGTGCGTTTCGTGAGATGATAAATCCTCTGATCGTACAGGAACAGATTTATTGCCGCACCGGAATCCGGGTTGAAATCCTCAGCAATGCAGAACAGCATTTCCTTGGCTACAAATCTATTGCGGCAAAGGAAGCCGGATTCAAAAAAATGATCCAGAAGGGAACGGCGATCCTGGACGTGGGCGGAGGCGGACTGCAGGTGTCTCTGTTTGACAAGGACACACTTGTAACGACGCAGAGCCTTAAGATGGGAAGCATGCGCATCCGTGAACGGCTCAAAGAACTCGAAAAGGCTACGACACACTATGACCAGCTGATCCTGGAGTTTATCCGAAATGACCTGACTGCATTTCAGAGCCTGTATCTGAAGGAACGGGAGATCAAAAATGTGATCCTGATGGGGGATTTTCTTACAGATACGATTCTTCAGGGACATAACGGCGAACATATTCTTACGATGGATGAATTCCGGACATACTATGAAGATACACTCAACAAGACGGAACAGACGCTGGCGGATGATATGGGTGTAGATCTGGAATATGCATCCCTGATCGTTCCGACGATGGTCATCTGCAAAAACTTTTTGGATATTTTTCAGGCAGAGGCTGTCTGGGTTCCCGGAGTTTCGCTTCTTGACGGAATTGCCTATGATTATGGTGAGAAGAAAAAATTTATCAAGAGTGTCCATAACTTCGAAAATGATATTCTGGTAGCTTCCAGAAATATTGCAAAACGTTATTCCAGCGGCAAAAACCATATCCAGGGTACAACAGAGATCGCACTGGCGATCTTTGACAGCATGAAGAAGGTCCATGGTATGGGAAGCAGGGAACGGCTTCTTCTGCAGATCGCAGTGCAGCTGCATGACTGTGGAAAGTACATTAGCATGGGTGATGTTGCGGAATGCTCTTATCGTATTATCATGGCAACAGAGATCATCGGACTTTCTACAGAGGAGCGGCGTGTGATCGCCAGTGCGGTGAGATATAACACGACGGAATTTGTCTATTATGGAAATTATGACGATGGTCCGGGGCTTGATAAGGAACGGTATCTTCTGGTGGCAAAACTGACCGCGATCCTTCGACTTGCGAATGCCATGGACCGAAGCCATTATCAGAAGGTGCAGGGGCTCAAAGCCGTGCTTAAAGACAGAGAACTGCAGGTTATGATCGATTCCAGCCGTGACATTTCACTGGAGCTTGGACTTCTTAAGGATAAGGTAAACTTCTTTGAGGAAGTCTTTGGAATACATCTTGTGCTGAAACGCAGACGCAGAGCGTAGAGGAGGGAAAATATGGATTTAAGCAGATTTGAAAAACCAGAATACTATGTAAACAGAGAGCTGAGCTGGCTGAAATTTGATGAGAGAGTTCTGAGTGAGGCACGGGACAAAACACTTCCGCTGTTTGAGAGACTGAAATTTCTGAGCATCACTTCTTCGAATCTGGATGAGTTTTTTATGGTTCGTGTTGCATCTCTGAAAGACCAGGTGCATGCAGGCTATAAGAAGAAGGATATTGCAGGAATGACCTCAGAGGAACAGCTTAAGGAGATCAGCAGACAGACACATGAACTGGTGAAGGTACAGTACAATACCTTTAACCGTTCGGTTCTTCCGGCACTTGAAAAGACAGGGCTTCATCTTATCGCGGAGCATGAAAACCTGAATCAGAAGCAGCAGGAATTCGTTGACCGGTATTTTGAGGATAATGTATATCCGGTCCTGACACCTATGGCAATGGATTCTTCCAGACCATTTCCTCTGATCCGCAATAAGACACTGAATATCGGTGCGCTGATCGCGAAGAAAAACAATAAGAAGCATACAAAGGAACTGGAATTTGCGACGGTACAGGTTCCGTCTGTGCTTCCGAGGATCGTGGAGATCCCGTCTGTGAAGAAGGGAGACCGTACCGTGATTCTTCTGGAGGAGATCATTGAACGCAACATCGGAAAGCTTTTTCTGAGCAATGACGTTGTATGTGCACATCCGTATCGTATCATGCGTAATGCAGACCTTACGATCGATGAGGATGAGGCAGAGGATCTTCTGGTAGAGATCCAGAAACAGCTTAAGAAACGTCAGTGGGGAGAGGTCATTCGTCTGGAAGCAGAAGAAAAGATGGATAAGCGTCTTCTTGATATCCTCAAGATGGAATTTGAGATCAGGGATGCGGATATTTACAGTATCAACGGACCTCTGGATCTTACCATGCTGATGAAGGTGTACGGACTGGACGGCTTTGACGAGTACAAGAGTCCGAAATATACACCGGCTCCGGTAGTGCAGTTTCAGAATGACAAGGATATTTTTGAAGTGATCCGTGAGGGCGATGTATTCCTTCATCATCCATATATGAGCTTTGATCCGGTTGTTGATTTTGTACGTCAGGCAGCAAAGGATCCGGGAGTTCTGGCGATCAAGCAGACGCTTTACCGTGTCAGTGGACACTCGCCGATCATTGCAGCACTTGCACAGGCAGCAGAGAACGGAAAGCAGGTTTCAGTTCTGGTAGAACTTAAGGCCAGATTTGATGAGGAGAACAACATTGTCTGGGCGAAGATGCTGGAAAAAGCAGGCTGCCATGTTATCTACGGTCTGGTAGGGCTTAAGACACACAGCAAGATCACTCTGGTTGTCAGAAGAGAAGAAACCGGCATCCGCCGCTATGTGCATCTGGCGACCGGTAACTACAATGATTCTACAGCGAAGCTGTATACAGACTGTGGTATTTTTACCTGCGACGAGCGTTTTGGAGAGGATGCGACGGCAGTGTTTAATATGCTTTCCGGATACTCGGAACCGAAACGCTGGAATCGTCTGATCGTGGCTCCGATCTGGATGAAAAACCGTTTCCTTCAGCTGATCGAAAGAGAAGCAGAGCATGCAAAGCAGGGGCTTCCGGCATGTATTGTCGCAAAGATGAATTCGCTGTGTGATCCGGCGATCATAGCGGCACTGTATCATGCTTCTTCCTGTGGCGTACAGATTTATCTGCTGGTTCGTGGAATCTGCTGTATGAAGGTGGGAATTCCGGGAGTCAGTGAAAATATCCATGTCCGCTCTATCGTGGGAGAATTCCTGGAACACAGCAGGATCTTTTATTTCCAGAATGGCGGCACGGAAGAGATTTATATGGGAAGTGCGGACTGGATGCCGCGAAATCTGGACCGTCGTGTGGAGATCGTATTCCCTGTAGAGGATGAAAAGATCAAGAAAGAAATCGAACACGTCCTGGATCTGGAATTCCGTGATAATGTGAAGGCACACCTTCTTAAGCCTGACGGAACTTACGAAAAGCAGGATAAGAGGGGAAAGGTTCTTATTAATTCTCAGATGGAATTCTGCGATGAGGCACAGAAAGAAGCCAGGAAGCAGAAAAAAGCAGAAAAAAATCATTCCAGAGTGTTTGTTCCGGCAGAGCCAGTCAAAGATCCGGAAGAATAAAATTCCGGATAACAAATAAACTTACGAGGGGAAAGTTATTATGAAAAGCGAAAAACAAAGCTTTCTGAAACGAAAGAATGTGATCATATCGTTCAAACGCTACGGCATTGATGCGATGGGATCCATGGCACTGGGACTTTTTGCGTCACTGTTGATCGGTACGATCATCAATACGATCGGGCAGAATGTGTGTCCGGGAAGCTTCGTCTCAGAAAAACTTCTGGAGATCGGTGGTTATGCAACCAGTGTGACAGGTGCTGCAATGGCACTTGCAATCGGTCATGCCCTGCAGGCACCGCCGCTGGTCATGTATTCTTTATGTGCAGTGGGAGCAGCCTGCAATGCGATCGGTGGTTCCGGCGGCCCGCTGGCAGTGTTTTTTGTGGCTGTCATCACCTGTGAGATTGGAAAACTGGTTTCCAAGGAGACGAAGGTCGATATTATTGTGACACCGGCAGTGACTGTTATTGTCGGCGTGGTTCTTGCGATGCTTCTGGCTCCTGTATGCAAGAATGTGTGTGATGCCCTTGGCTCTTTTATCGGCTGGGCAACCGATCTAAAACCGTTCTGGATGGGAATCATCGTATCGGTGGTAGTTGGCGTGGTGCTGACCCTTCCAATCAGTTCGGCAGCGATCTGTGCTGCGATCGGAATCAGTGGAGGCGCGGTTCTTGCAGGCATCGCGGACGGAAGCGTGACGATGGAGGTCTGGAACGGACTGGCACTGGCAGGCGGAGCGGCCACAGCGGGCTGTTGTGCACATATGCTGGGTTTTGCAATCTTAAGTTTTCCGGATAACGGGATCGGCGGATTTGTGGCTCAGGGGCTTGGAACGTCCATGCTTCAGGTTCCGAACCTTATGAAAAAACCGGTTCTCTGGCTTCCGCCGGTGATCACTTCTGCAATCACCGGTCCGATCGCAACCTGCGTGTTCCATATGCGCAACAATGGTCCGGCCATCTCTTCCGGAATGGGAACTTCCGGGCTGGTAGGCCCGATCGGCGTTATTACCGGCTGGACACAGATGCCGGAAGGTTATACCACGGGAGCAGCTGACTGGATTGGAATGATCCTGATCTGTTTTGTGCTGCCGCTGGCGATTACCTGGGCGATCGGTAAGGTTTTCCGTGCAAAAGGAATTATTAAACCAGGTGACCTCAAGATCGATCTTGGCTGATTTTTCAAAGGGAATAAGTAAAAAGGAAACAGGTCTGCAGTGGATTTTTACGGAAAAACAGGCCTGTTTTCTCTTTTTTTAAAAAAATTTAAAAAAATTAAAAAAAGTACTTGCATTTTTGAAAAGGCTGGTATATACTAAGCAAGTCGGTTGCGAACAGAACCGACGAAGAGCAGTAAGGCCAGTTGGTCAAGGGGTTAAGACGTCGCCCTCTCACGGCGAAAACACGGGTTCGATTCCCGTACTGGCTGCTTTGAATAATCAGAGATTTCTCTGATTATTTTTTTTTTCCAAAGATATGCTTTGTTCTACCTGTATTCCCAAAATTCTGTCAAAACTCTGTCTTGAAAATTGGAAACGGATAAGGTATGATATAGAACAAATGTTTGAATAGCAGACTCCGACTGGAGTATAAGAAAGGAAATGAATATACCCATGGCAAAAAAGCAAACCTATGATGCTGGCAGTATCTCGGTTCTGGAAGGGCTGGAGGCAGTCCGGAAACGACCGGGTATGTATATTGGAAGTACGTCCCGTAAGGGATTGAATCATCTGATCTATGAGATCGTAGACAATGCAGTGGATGAGCATCTTGCCGGATACTGCAGTGAAATCCATGTGACACTGGAGAAGGATGGTTCCGCTACGGTGACAGATAACGGCCGGGGAATCCCGGTAGACATGCATGAGAAGGGAATGTCTGCGGAGAGACTGGTGTTTACGACGCTGCATGCAGGCGGTAAGTTTGACAATGCCGCATACAAGACCAGTGGAGGACTTCATGGCGTGGGTTCTTCTGTTGTCAATGCACTTTCGACGTATCTGGATATCCGTATCAGCAGAGATGGATATGTACATCATGATCATTATGAGAGAGGAATCCCGACCGTTGAGCTGGAGGAGGGACTTCTTCCGAAACTGGGAAGAACGAAATCGACAGGAACCTGCATTAATTTTCTTCCGGATCCGGAAATTTTTGAAAAAACCCGTTTTTCTGCGACAGAGGTCAAAAGCCGCCTTCATGAAACCGCATACCTTAATCCGGCACTGACGATTTATTTTGAGGATCTGCGTGCAGCAGAGCCGGAGAAACTGGAATACCATGAACCGGAGGGGATCATCGGATACATCCGTGATCTGAACCGCAATTCGGAGGCACTGCATGAGCCGGTTTATCTGAAAGGTGAGGCGGATGGTATCCAGGTAGAAGTGGCTTTTCAGTATACCAGTGATTTTCGTGAGAATGTTCTTGGTTTCTGTAATAATATTTATAATGCCGAGGGCGGAACACATCTGACCGGATTTAAAACAACGTTTACCACGGTGATGAACAATTATGCCCGTGAGATCGGTGTCCTTAAAGACAAAGACCCGAATTTCACAGGGGCTGATATCCGAAATGGAATGACTGCAGTTGTTTCCATCAAGCACCCTGCTCCGAGATTTGAAGGACAGACCAAGACAAAGCTCGACAATCAGGATGCAGCCAAGGCTACAGGCAAGGTTCTCGGGGAACAGCTGGTCCTTTATTTTGACCGGAATCTGGAAACTCTCAAAGCCATTCTCTCCTGTGCAGAGAAGGCTGCCAAGATCCGAAAGACGGAAGAGAGAGCCAAGACGAATCTTCTGGTCAAACAGAAATATTCCTTTGACTCTAATGGCAAACTGGCAAACTGTGAGAAGAAAGATCCTTCTCAGTGTGAGATTTTTATCGTAGAGGGAGATTCTGCGGGCGGTTCTGCAAAGACAGCCAGAAACCGTAATTATCAGGCTATTCTTCCGATCCGCGGAAAGATTTTGAATGTTGAGAAAGCGACCATCGATAAGGTTCTTGCCAATGCGGAGATCAAAACCATGATCAATGCATTTGGATGTGGCTTTTCCGAAGGCTATGGCAATGATTTTGATATCAGTAAACTTCGCTATGACAAGATCGTGATCATGGCGGATGCCGATGTCGACGGTGCACATATCTCAACATTGCTCCTGACACTTTTTTATCGTTTTATGCCGGAGCTTATCTATGAGGGACATGTCTATATTGCGATGCCACCTCTTTATAAGGCAATGCCCAAAAAAGGACCGGAGGAATATCTCTACGACGATAAGGCACTGGAGAGGTATCGCAAGGATCATAAACCGGGAAGCTTTACTCTTCAGAGATATAAAGGTTTGGGCGAGATGGATGCAGAACAGCTCTGGGAGACAACTCTGAACCCGGAGACAAGAAGAATGAAGCGTGTGGAGATTGAGGATGCACGTCTGGCTTCCAGTGTGACAGAGATTCTTATGGGAAGCGAAGTACCTCCTCGTAAGGCGTTTATTTATGAACACGCAGCAGATGCGGAACTGGATATTTAAGGGAGGCTACACAAGTTATGGAAACAAAACAGGAAAATGTGATCCGTACAGACTATTCGGAGATTATGCAGAAATCATATATCGATTATGCCATGAGTGTTATTATTTCCCGTGCACTCCCGGATGTAAGAGATGGCCTGAAGCCTGTACAGAGAAGAACCTTATATGATATGTATGAACTGGGGATCCGCTATGACCGCCCATATCGTAAATGTGCCCGTATTGTCGGAGATACAATGGGTAAATATCATCCGCACGGGGACAGTTCCATTTACGATGCTCTGGTCGTTATGGCACAGGACTTCAAAAAGGGCAGGACTCTGGTGGACGGACATGGAAATTTCGGCTCCATCGAGGGAGATGGTGCTGCAGCCATGCGTTATACGGAAGCCCGCCTGGAGAAACTGACACAGGAAGTTTTTCTTGGGGATCTTGACAAGAATGTTGTCGACTTTGTGCCGAACTTTGATGAGACGGAGAAAGAACCGTCGGTTCTTCCAGTCAAAATTCCGAATATCCTGGTGAATGGTGCCGAAGGAATCGCGGTAGGTATGGCGACCAGCATCCCGCCTCATAACCTGGGAGAAGTGGCGGATGCGGTCAAGGCATATATGAAGGATAATACGATCAGTATCAAGGGTCTGATGCGCTACATCAAGGGACCGGATTTCCCGACAGGTGGAATTGTCGTTAACAAGGATGAGCTTCACAAGATCTATGAGACGGGAACAGGTAAGATTCGTCTTCGCGGCAAGGTGGAGGTCGAGAAACTCAAAGGCGGCAGGAAACAGCTTGTGATCACAGAGATCCCGTATACTATGATCGGGGCAAATATCGGTAAGTTTTTGAATGATATTGCATCTCTGATCGAGACAAGGAAGACAACGGACATCGTAGATATCTCAAATCAGTCTTCCAAGGAAGGAATCCGTATCGTACTGGAACTTAAGAAGGATACAGACGTAGAGAACCTTACCAATATGCTGTATAAGAAAACGCGTCTGGAGGATACTTTTGGCGTCAATATGCTTGCAGTGGCAGACGGAAGACCGGAAACCTTAAGCCTGAAGCAGATCATTGAGCATCATGTGGAATTCATGTTTGATGTGACGACCAGAAAATACAGAACCCTTCTGGCCAAAGAGCAGGAGAAGCAGGAAATCCAGGAGGGACTGATCAAAGCCTGTGATGTGATCGACCTCATTATCGAGATCCTGCGAGGAAGCAAAAACCGTGAACAGGTCAAAAAGTGTCTGGTGGATGGTGTGACAGAAGGAATCCGTTTCAAGACCAAAACCAGCGAAAAGGCAGCCTCAAAGCTCAGATTCACAGAGAAACAGGCCGGTGCGATTCTGGATATGCGTCTGTATAAACTGATAGGACTGGAGATTGAGGCACTTCAGGCAGAATATCAGGAGACGATGAGGAACATTGCCCTGTACCAGGATATCCTGAACAATTATGATTCCATGGCGGCGGTGATCATCAGAGAACTGGATGCCATTAAGAAAGAATATGGAAGCAAACGCCGTACTTCTGTTGAGAATGCAGAGGAAGCTGTCTATGAAGAGAAGAAGATGGAAGAGACAGAGGTCTGCTTCCTGATGGACCGCTTCGGTTATATGAAGCTGATAGACAAAAATGCCTATGAGCGAAACAAGGAAGCGGCGCATAATGAGAACCGCTGTGTGTTCCTGTGCATGAACACGGACAAAATCTGCATCTTTACAGATAAAGGAAAGATGCACTCGATCAAGGCAGCAGATATTCCGCTGGTACGCTTCAGGGATAAGGGGACACCGGCAGATAATCTGAGTAATTATGACAGCAGTCAGGAGAGAATGCTGTATGTTGCACCTCTTGGACAGATCCGTCAGGATCAGCTCTTGTTTGTGACCAGGGCCTCTATGTGCAAGCTTGTGGAGGGAACAGAATTTGATGTAGCCAAGAGAACGATCGCTGCCACGAAGCTTGCGCAGGATGATGAGCTTGTCTTTGTGGGAAGTGCAGGTGAAATGGAACAGGTAGTGTTCCAGAGCAACGGAGGATACTTCCTTCGTTTCCTGAAGCAGGAGATATCCACCGCCCGCAGAGCAGCACTGGGTGTGCGTGGAATGAAGCTTGCACAGGAAGATTATGTAGAGCATGCATATCTTCTCAGCGGCCATCAGGAGTACGCGATCTCTTATCATGACAGGGAATACCCGCTCAATAAAGTACGTCTTGGAAAGCGTGATACCAGGGGCATAAAACCAAGAAGTTAAAAAATCCTTGCTTTTCGGGCTGTAAGGTGCTATGATATAAATTAACATGATACAGGACAGGATGAGAGTGGACTTCGGTCCACTCTTTTTGCGAGATTGTCCAAATGTGTGAAAGGCAGGTGGAAAATATGAGCAGACGGGATGAATATGAACAGAAGGCAGAGGCAATGCTGGCACCGATCGTTGAGGAAGCAGGGTTTGAGCTTGTAGATGTGGAATATGTCAAGGAAGCAGGAAACTGGTATCTGAGAGGATATATCGACAAACCGGGCGGAATCACAGTTAATGACTGCGAAGCAGTAAGCCGTAAGTTCAGCGATAAGCTGGATGAAGATGATTTTATCGAAGACAGCTATATTATGGAAATCAGTTCCCCGGGTCTTGACAGACCTTTAAAGAAAGAAAAGGACTTTGTCAGAAGCATGGGTAAGCTGGTAGAACTCCGTACTTATCGTCCAATAGAAAAACAAAAGGAATTCTGTGGAATCTTAAATGCATATGATGATAACAGTGTGACGATTGAGGAGGAGGGTACCTTACGCACATTTGATAAGAAAGACATAGCCCTGATCCGGCTGGCAATTGAATTTTAGATTACTGTTTCAGGAAACACGATACAGATATGCTTTGATAAAATGAGGAGGAAATTAAAAAAATGAACAAAGAGTTAATGGACGCTCTGAATGTCCTGGAAAAAGAAAAAAATATCAGCAAAGATACACTTCTGGGAGCAATCGAGCAGTCTCTGATCCAGGCATGTAAGAACCATTTCGGTAAAGCAGACAACGTACATGTAATGATCAATCCTGATACCTGTGACTTCAGCGTTTATGCTGAACGTGAGGTAAAGGAATTTGTAGAGGATCCGGCACTTGAGATTTCTCTTGCAGATGCACAGAATATCAATGCCAATGCAGAGCTTGGTGATGTGATCAAGGTTCAGATCCAGTCCAAGGAGTTCGGACGTATCGCAACACAGAATGCAAAGAACGTTATCCTTCAGAAGATCCGCGAGGAGGAACGCAAGGTTCTGTATGATCAGTACTATGGAATGGAGAAAGAAGTAGTAACAGGTATCGTACAGCGTATTATGGGCAAAAATGTCAGTGTAAATCTTGGCAAGGCAGATGCGATCCTGTCTGAGAAAGAGCAGGTCAGAGGAGAGGAATTCCAGCCGACAGAACGAATTAAAGTATACATTCTGGAAGTTAAGGATACTCCTAAGGGACCGCGTATCGAGGTTTCAAGAACACATCCGGGTCTTGTAAAGCGTCTCTTTGAATCTGAGGTTGCAGAAGTAAAGGATGGCACAGTCGAGATCAAGAGCATTGCCAGAGAAGCTGGTTCCCGTACCAAGATCGCTGTATGGAGCAATGATCCGGATGTTGATCCGGTCGGAGCATGCGTTGGTATGAACGGTGCGAGAGTAAATTCTGTTGTTGAGGAGCTTCGTGGTGAGAAGATCGATATCATCAACTGGGATGAGAACCCGGCAA
>OLNW01002525.1_pt1 | contig 15570 bp, 15 predicted proteins | sample 1672121 | NCBI WGS metagenome assembly OLNW01 (sample SAMEA3136648, study PRJEB25190) | human gut metagenome
ACATCATAGTACTCTTAATATCCAGTTCATGATCATTTGCGACTGCAAGATCAATAGTTGCCATATCCGCAAAGACAGCTACCAGAACGATCACGCTTCCTTTTCTCGCATATTTGATGGCCTGTCCCATGGTAATATTATTTCCGGCACAATCATAAATCACATCTGCTTTATCCGGCCCAAAAGCTTCAATCATAGCCTCACCGAAATCCTTCTCTTTTGTATTTACACATACATCAATTCCACATTCCTTTGCTTTATCCAGGCGAAGATCACTAATGTCCGTAATCATAACCTTTGCTGCTCCCATTCCTTTTGCAGACTGTGCAACCAGATTGCCGATTGGTCCTGCCCCGAGAACAGCAATGTTCATTCCTTTCACATCCCCCATCTGTTTCACCGCATGTACAGCGACAGCCAGCGGCTCAATCATCGCACCTTCTTCGTAAGACATCTCTTCCGGAATCGGCGTTACTTTGGACGCATCTACCGCAAAATATTCTGAAGCAGTTCCCGTTGTCTGAAAGCCCATCACCTTCAGTTCTTCGCAAAGGTTGTACTTTCCATGGCGGCACGGATAACAGTGTCCACAATAAACCTGCGGTTCAATCGTCACCTTCTGGCCTTCATGAAATTCTGTAACATCCTTTCCGATCTTTGTGATCTCTCCGGATACTTCATGCCCCTGGGTAACCGGATATCTGGTAAAGGGGTGTTTTCCATGGTACACATGAATATCCGATCCACAAATCCCAATGTTCCGGATTTTCACTAATACCTGATCATCCTTTACTTCTGGAACCGGCACCTCTCTGAAAATAATTTCTCCTGGTTTTGTCATTACCTGCTGTAACATCCTGCAGCTCCTCCTTTTTTATTATCTTTTATTAAATATTTTATTAAAGTAATTATATTATTATCTCAACAGACGGCTTTGTCAATACCTTTTCTATACTTCTGCCCATTGCACAAAATTACATAAGTAAATTTATACAATGTTTCCAACTATAAAAGCCAGCGGAAAAAACATACTTTCATACGTTTTCCCGCCGGCCTCTCATCCAGACGATTACTACATCTCTTTTATAAACTTCTGTAAAAAATATTTTGCCGCACCTACCGCAGAGGCTTCTCTTTTATAAGCACAGATTTTCAGATATCTGGTGTCATGATCAAAGCCGTTATAAGCCATCACCTTTTCTCCCAATGTAAGCATCGCATTCACCAGATATCCTCCTACTTCTCCCCCAAGGATGATATCCATATCATAGGCCATCCGTAAGTTTGAAATCAGAATTGCCAGCTTATCCAGATATTCCTGCCAGATCTGTTCCGCCTCCCTTTCTTTTTCCCCCACCCGCTTCATAAACCGTTCCAGGCTCTGACCTGTCTCATCTGTCAGCACCTTTGCCGCGCAATAGGCATCCGCACAGCCCTGCTTCCCGCAATAGCACCTCTTTCCTCCCGGAACCAGGATCATATGGCCAAACTCACCGGCCTTCTGATTTTCTCCCGAAACCAGTTTGCCATCAATGCAAAAGGCTCCGCCAAGCGTACTATTTAAGGACAAATACAATGCATTTTTGTATGTGTTCTGGTTCTCTGCCATCATAGCCGCGTTCGCATCGTTCTCAAAATATACCGGCAGCGAAAAAATCTGCTCCAGAAACGTAAGGCTGTAATTTTCCAGATGAAGCGCATGGGATTTGATCAGCATTCGCTCTTTTGCATTTATAATTCCCGGAATGGAAATACCAATTCCAAGAATCCGCCCGGGATTTTCCATATCTGCAAGAAAACGCTCCAGTTCTTTCCGAAGCTGTAAATAATAAGATGTTTCCGGAGAAAATTCCAGGCGAATTCTTTCATTCTTTTCAATTTCATATCTCAGATTTACAAGCACAAAGCCCACATGTTTTGCAGTAATTCCAATTCCAACCGCATAACGGTATGCGGGATTCATACTAATCCTTTTCGCTTTCCGTCCGCCTGTAGACTCATACGCTCCCGTTTCCATCACAATTTTATCTGCCAACAGCTCATTCACATTTGACAAAACCGTTGGCATACTGAGATTCAGATTTTTGTAAAGTTCTACCTTTGACGTTGCTTCATGGTTTATGATATAGGTTAGGATTTTCGATTTTGTAATATTTTTCTTTTCCGCTCCGGCCATTTTTTAAGATTCCTTTTATAAAAGTTTTTACAAAAGGAATCTTAATCTCTTTTGGAAAATTTGTAAAGATCAAATTTCCCTGATACTCCTTCAGGGCATCTGCAAAGCCTTTTCCTGCTGGAAATGTTTCTTTAAAATCCAACTTCTATTCTCCCAGACGTACTCAGGAATTCCGGTCAATCAGCCTGACAATCCTCTGTCTGTTATATCTCTGCATCGCTACAAACATCAGATCAAACAGCGCTGACAGAATGGAAGTAATGACAAACACCGGATAGGCTCCGAACCAGTTTCCTGCCAGGATCGGCAGGAAGCTCAGCACTGCGATCGTTTCATGCCCCAGTTCGGCCTGGCAGGTTGCCTGGGCGATCTCATCCCAGCTGTGCTGCCTGGGATCAAAAGTGCCGGGATCATAGGTTGGCATTTTGTTTTTCCAGCGCTTCACTCCCAGCTTTTCATAGAAACGCATCTCCGCTCTGCTCACCTGATACCAGCGCCTGCTGTAATCCGCCCTGTTATGCATCGCCGAACGATAGAGAAAGGCTACAAACAACCGCATTGCAAAATGATAGGTAATGGTTCCCAGGGTAATTGCGAACGTAAGCAAAATTTCCAGAGAAGTGGTTTTATATAGAATGCTTAACACGATCGTCCCTGTAAGAGATAACGTGGGAATAATTTTTAACAGTTTTTTTATCATAGTCATTTCCTCAGCCGCTCAATCATCCCGCACAGCTTCTCCACATCCATCGGTTTCGGCAGGTGAGCGTTCATGCCGGCTTCCAGGCATTTCTTTTCGTCTTCCATGAAGGCATTGGCCGTCAGGGCAATGATGGGAATCGTCCGGACATCCGGGAGAGCTGATCTCTGGAATCATCGAGAATGCTGAAACACCGTTCTGTTGCCACTTTCTGTACCGATGAGGTATAATACATCAGAATCCCCACGATAATATAAATATAGCGCCTATTCCACAATTTTTCATAGCATTCCTCTTGCCTTCACTTTTGCTTCAGTGTACCATATTTTTCTAAAAAAAGCAGTATCTTTCCGTATGTTTTCTATGATATGATGAATAAATCAGATCGATTTTTTACAGAAAGGGAGTCTTCTTATGCATTTAGAAGTTTTTTCCATTGCTCCTCTTCTTGATGAGAATTTTTTTCAGAAATCCTTTGATCGCCTCCCGGACGAGGGACTCTGGGCCCACAGAAAAGAAAAGATCCTCCGCCAGAAAAAAGCAGAGGATCGCTGTCTTACGCTCGCCGCCGGACTTCTGGCCCGCCGGGCCTTTTTGAAAATGAAAGTGTCTTTTTCCGCCCTTTCCCTGGAAAAAGGAGGAAAACCGGTTATCTCCGATGAAAAGCACTTTTTTAACCTTTCCCACAGTGGGATGTACGCCGTCTGCGCTTACGGACTTTCTCCCTCAGGTGTCGATATCCAGAAGGAAACGCCGGACCGCTTTCATATCGCAGAACGCTGCTTTACCGAAGGGGAACAGGCGCTGATCCGGGAGCAGGGACCGGAAATGTTTACGAGGATCTGGGCCAGGAAAGAGAGCTATTTGAAATTTACCGGGCAGGGTATCCGCGTTCCCTTAAATTCTTTTGAGGTGCTCCCGGGTGAGCAGACGCTTCCTGTTTTTTTTCAGGAATTTACCCTGGAGGGGTATCGGATTGCGCTCTGCTCTGAAGAAGAAATGGCCGTGTCCCTTAAGTTCCTTACACTGGAGGAACTACTTTTTTAAGCAAAAAAACCACCGAAGAAGACATCCCCTCAACGTCTTCCCGGTGGTTTTTCTCTTATTTGAACCAATAGGGACAGTTAAAAGTCCGAAAACACCGTCCCCCTGGCCCGGGCTTTACTCTGCTGCAGTCACAGAAGTGATGTGCGGGTTTACGCCCTCATACCAGTACAGGAAACCTTCCATGTCGATCTTATCGCCGATCTGAAGAGCCTCTACTGCTTTGTATACGTCAGTATCTTTATCGCAGAGATAGGACTCAACGGTAAAGGTGTAGGTCTCGCCATTGTAGGAAACGTTGAAGTACAGATCGTCTCCCTCGCTTCCGGAACCGTCGTAGTTGTACAGGAACGGAACGTCGTTTCCGTCTGCATCCTGGCCAGCTGCCTCAACGGTCATTCCTTTGAAGGAAACCAGCTCGTTCTGATGGTCGATGAGCTCGTCTTTTCCCAGAAGGTCTGTTACATCCAGCGGTTTTGCGATGTACTCGCCATCCTCAATCTCGAAGGACTCTACATCAGCAACCTCGATCTCACCGGACCACTCTGCTTTGTATCCGGTTACTTTGATCTTGGTTCCCGGAACGAGTTTCTCGTACTCTTCCTCGGAGCAGGGCATATTGTAAATGAAGTAAGCGCCGTCCTTATCCTGGGTATAGATGGTTGCTTTGTCCTCCCACCAGGACTGTTTTGCCTGTACATAGGTCTCGATGACAACCTCAGCGTCAACATCTGCTGCCAGGTACTCTTCGTGGGTCATAACGCCCTCGCCCTTTACATCGGTCTCAACCTCGGTAGCTTCCTCGGTCTCAGTCTCAGCTGCTTCGCTGACTGTCTCTGTTGCTGCCTCTGTGCTCTCCTCAGCCATTGCACAGCCCGGAACAGCCAGAGCCATGGAAAGTGCCATCATTAACACCAGTCTTTTTTTCATAAGTTTCTCCTTTCCGTCCGTTCTCCGGACGTGGAGGCGCCCTTCTCGGGTGTCTCTGTTAATTATTTTAACATACTGTTCAGAGCCAGCTCGATTCCGCTTCGCTTCATCTCGCTATGGCTTCTCGCCAAATAGATTTTTTCTCAAAAGTGCTCGTTCATGCAAGCATGACTCACACTTTAGTTCAAAAATCTACTTGGCTCTGAACAGTTATATTATACAGATTTTTGCTTTGAAATCAATGGTTTTCCCGCTGATATTTTCTTTTTTTCACCAATTCTTTCAGAAGATACAGAAGGATCAGCGCCCAGATCACTCCAAGGGCGCCAAGAAGGGCCACGGAAGTTTTCGGCAGGGGGCCGAGATCCTTTTTCCCGTCGGCTCCTCCTGTGCTGATCTGGTCCAGATGATAGAGAGAGGTCACATCGCTGTAGAGGTTCTCGATATAGGTGTCGTCGATCTCTTTTTTCCTTCGCACCGACTTCGTCACATCCTCGATAAGCTGGCCTGCCGCGTCACGAAGGGAGGCAGAACCGTTGAAGACAGCCGTCACAAAGGTATCTTCTGCATGGGTGAGAAGCAGCTTCGAGGCCGCAATCTTCACATCGTAGAAAGTATTGTTGTCCTCTCCCGCCCTGGAAAGATAATCCTGATACTCCGCGGAATCCTGTGCTTTCGAGGTGACGGGCACATAGCCTTCGGTCTCCGAGTAGGCGATCTGCACCTCGTTGGTCAGAAGATACTGCGTAAAGAGCCAGGAGGCCAGAACTTCCTGGGGGTCCTGCTTATTGAACACGCAGACCGACGGTCCCTGGGAAATCATTTTCGGATGCTCCGGGTCCACCTGCGGAATCATCATGACCTCCGTGTCAAACTCCTGCACTGCATCGTCGCTGATATCCACCAGCGGCGCGTTGGTTCCCATCCAGGTAGAACCCGCCGTGGAATCAATGGCGAAAATGCACTGGCCCGCATTGAGAAAGTTGGCCGGATAACCGGAGATCTTGAAGGTGGAAAAAGCTCCCGTCTTCGTGTGCTCTGCGATATTCAAAAGGAAATCCTTCGTCGTGTTGTTGAAAAGACCGATCTCCCCCTCCGCCGTGGAATAGGCTGCATCTTTCTCGGCCAGATATTCGATCATCATATTGTCGGTAGACTTATAGATGAAAGGAATCATGACGTCCTGACCATTCACCGCATAGGTTCCGTCGCTGTTTTTCTTCGTGGCCGCCTCGGAAACCTCCCAGATGAAGTCCCAGGTCAATGTCTCCGGCAGGGTGTAGCCCAGTTTTTCCACATAGGTCTTATTCACATAGCAGGCCTCGGTGGAACGCATGAAGGGCAGGGCATAATAATGGCCCTCGATGCTGCACTCGGAAAGGAACTGCGGAATGATCTCCTCCTCCGTCGGAGAGTCGAAAGCCAGACCGCTTCCGCCAAGGCCGTAAGTCTCATCCGTCAGAAGCTCATCCAGCGGCACCACCGTATCCTTGCCCGTGAGGTAAGTTGCGATGTGGTCCGGGTAGGTGATGCAGACGTTCGGCGTCGTGTCCGTGGCGATGTTGGTGATGACGTCGTTATAAATTTTTCCGTAATCCGTATACAGCTTCAAATTCACCGTGATGTCTGGGTAAAGGGCCTCAAAATCGGAAATTGCCTTCTTATAGATATCGGTCTGGGTCTTGTTCGTATCGTTTTTCGCCCAGAAGGTAAGCTCATAATTTTTTGAAGTATCAAAGGTATCCGGAAGCTCGAAGTTCTTCTCTTCCTTCGCCCCGTGGCAGCCCGTGAGGGAAAGCACACCTGCTGTGAGAAGGCCTGTCGCCAGATATTTTTTCCATCTGCTTTTCATCCTTTTGTCCCTCCTCTTGATACCCCTTCCATGATCCGGCTCCGGAAAACCAGAAACAGAACGATAAGGGGCAGGGAAATGACCACCACCGCCGCCATCATGGCAGGAATATTTTCCCGGCCGAAGCCGTTTTCCCTGATCTCCTGGATTCCGTTGGAAACGAGATACAGGTTGGGATCGTCGGTGATGAGGCGGGGCCACACATAGGAGTTCCAGCACTCGATAACCTTTAAAATCACAATCGTCACCATGGTGGGCTTGCAGATCGGAATCATGACCTTACAGAGAAATTTCAGGTCCGAGGTTCCGTCCACCTTCGCCGCCCGGTAAAGCTCGTCGGGCACCTGCTCGAAATTTTCCTTCAAAAGATAAATGTAGAAAACTGAAGTCACCGAGGGGAGAATCAGTCCCGTGAAGGTATTCCGGAGGTTCAGGTTCGTGATCGTCACAAAGTTTGTGATGACCACCAGCTCCGCCGGAATCATCATCAGAGAGAGAAAAAGCGTGAAGACCAGATTTTTTCCCGGGAAACTCAGTCTTGCAAAGGCGTAAGCCGCCAATGTGATGACCACCATCATGATAGCCGTCGTGATCACCGTGAAAATCAGTGTGTTCAGAAGATATTTTGCCAGAGGAACGGCCGTGAAGGCATCCTTATAGTTTTCAAGAGTCGGCGACGCGGTGAAAAACGCCGGGATATGCTCCGCGTTATAAGCGCCGTAGCTTTTTACAGAAGTCAGAAGCATCCAGTAAAAAGGAAACAGGACGATGAGCGCCCAGATCGTCAGAAAAAGATAGGTTACTCCTTTTCCGAGGATCCGGCGTCTTTTTTCCGACTGCTCTATTTTTTCATAATCCATTTTTCTGTCCTCATTTGGTATAGTGAACGTGTTTCCGGCTGACCAGCAGGTTGATGCAGGTGATGGTCAGGACGATGACAAACAGGATGATTGCCGCCGCGGAGGCATAGGACGGATAGCCGCCGCTGTCTCCGTAAAGCATGTCGTAAACATAACCGACGATCGTATTCATGCCCGCCGCATTGAGGTTCGTTCCAAAGAGCGCCACAGCATCGCTGTAGGCCTTGAAGGCTCCGATGAAGCCGGTGATCACAAGGTAAAACACAGTCGGCGAGATCATCGGCAGCGTGATTTTATAGAAAATCCGGAACTTCGAGGTTCCGTCCACCCGGGCCGCATTGTAATAGGTCTGGTTCACAGAAGCCAGAGCGCTCGTGAGAATCAGAATCTTGAAGGGCATAACCACCCAGACCGTGTACACACAGAGCACCAGCATCTTGGCCCAGTAGGGGCCGTCGATGAAATCCACCGATTCGCCGCCAAACCAGTTCAGCACCAGATTGATGAGTCCGTCGGTGTAGGCTGTTTTTTTGAAAAGGATCATAAACACCAGACCGATGGCCAGCGTGTTTGTCACATAAGGCAGAAAATATACCGTCTGGTAGAGCTTCCTAAGCGGCTTGACCGAGCTTAGGGCTACCGAAATCAGGAGGGCCAGAAGCGTCGATACCGGCACGGTGATGGCCACCAGAAGCAGGGTATTTTTCAGAGCCTGGAGAAAATATGGATCATGGAGCACATAGGAATAGTTGTAGATTCCCGTGCCATAGTAAGTCTGGGAAGCGGAGTTATAGCCCTCCTCGAAGGAATAGACAAACACGTCTATGAGGGGATAGACCAGAAAAGCTCCCAGAAAAAGCAGCGCCGGCAAGAGATAGAGCCAGCCTTTGAAATCTTTCTTTTCCATGGTTTCGCCTCCCGTCAGATCCGGATCCGCTCTTCGCTGCTGCCGTCAAACACAAAGAGTTTTGATGGCTTCACCGCAAAGCGGACGATTTCGGATGAGGTATCTACCTTTGTCTCCGCGCTGATGATCGAGCGGATGCTGGGATTTAAGGAAGCCTCGTGGTTCGAAACGATGGAAATGTCTCTTCCCATGACTTCCACGCCGCCAAGCTGGCAAATCAGCGGGCCGTCCTCTTTTAAAAGAAAGCCCTCGGGGCGGATTCCCACGAAAACGTCCTGATCCTTCTGACCGGGTGCGTCAAGAACGGCAGCGTCTCCGATACAGACCTTTCCGTTTTTGATTTTTCCCTGAAATACGTTGATCGGCGGAGTTCCGAGGAATTTCGCCACAAAAAGATTTACCGGATCGTCGTAGACCTCCTGGGGCTTTCCGGTCTGCTGAACGACGCCGGCTTTCATCACCACAATGCGGTCGGAAATGCTCATGGCCTCCTCCTGGTCATGGGTGACAAAGACCGTCGTAATCTTCGTGGCCCGCTGGATCTTCCGAATCTCCTCCCGGGTCTGAAGCCGTAGTCTCGCATCCAGATTGGAAAGGGGCTCGTCCAGAAGAAGTACATGTGGAAGTTTCACCAGCGCCCGGGCGATGGCCACACGCTGCTGCTGACCGCCGGAGAGCTCGCCGGGTTTTCGCTCCATGAGTTCCTGAATCTGCACGAGAGCCGCCGCGTCCATGGCCCTTTTTTCCATCTCCGCCCTGGAAAGCTTGTCCTTCCCTTTCAGGTTCTGCAGCGGGAAGATGATGTTCTGCCGAACCGTGAGATGCGGATAGAGCGCATAGTTCTGAAACACCATGCCCACTCCGCGTTTTTCCGGCGGCAGCGCCGTCACGTCCTTATCCCCGAAAAAGATCTTGCCGCTGGTCGGCTTTTCCAGGCCGCAGATCATGTTCAGCGTCGTACTTTTTCCACAGCCCGAGGGGCCCAGAAGGCCGATGAGTTCCCCGTCGGGGATCTCGAAATTAAAATCCTTCACCGCTGTCACCCGGCTGCTGTTTCTTCCCCTGCCGGGAAAGCTTTTGGTCAAGTCCTCCAACTGAATTTTCATATGCTTTTTCCCTCTTATCTTTCCGCTTATCTGTTCCGGCCCGTATCCGGGTTCTCCAGAGATAGCTTTTCATTCAGTTTTTTATAAATATGCTCCGCCATCCAGGGCTCGCTGCAGGCTTTCAGCGCCTCATCCAGCGCAAACCAGCGCACGCCGCTGTTCTCGTCGGGCTTGATGTGGAGCGTATCTGCCTCGTCGGCCTCCAGTAAATAGGTGACGTTGGCATGAAGATGTGAGGAAACGTACTCTCCTCTCTTCACATGGCCGTCCACCGTGAGCATTTCCAGGGAAAAAATCCCCTCGGAAACCGGCTTTAAATTCGTGATGCCTGTCTCCTCCCGTGCTTCCTTCAAAGCCACATGGAGAAGGTCTTGATCTCCGTCCGCATGGCCGCCGGTCCAGGCCCAGGAATGGTAGATGTTGTGGTAGATCATCAGCACCTTGTCATGGGCCTGATTCACCAGCCAGGCGGAGGCGGTGAAATGTGCCACCCGGTTCTTCCTCTCAAAAATGTCCGGCTGATTGTCCAGAAGAGCCAACATGACCTCTCTATCTTTTTCTTCCTGCTCGTTGAAGGGCTGATAGGCAAGAAGATCCTCTTTCAAACTCATTTTCTGCTGTTCCTTTCATGATGATGCAATACGAATTGCTCCGCTTCGCTCTCGCAATTCTCCAACCATTCGGAATCCGCTGATTTACTTCGTAAATTGCTACTTCCTCATGTTTGGGCGGGTCCCAAGTTCAAGAGCCTTCTCCTGCAAGCAGGAACGGCTCTTGAGTTTGGTCCCCTGGCATCATCATTCTAACAGATAATCCATCAAAAACCAACCCACTAACACAAAAATCCGGTTGACTTTTCCACTTTTCCCCCGTATCATCGTTTTAACGCTATACAGCGAATGAAGGAGGGAACTTGTTTGAGACAGATTTCAGGAAACAAACTTCTGGTAAAGGCCTTGAAGGAGGAAGGGGTGGATACCCTCTTCGGTTATCCCGGCGCCTGTACCATTGATATCAGCGACGAACTTTACAAACAGAGCGGGATTGATATCATTCTTCCCCGCCACGAGCAGGCTCTGGTTCACGAAGCTGACGCCTACGCCCGGACCACGGGAAAAGTCGGTGTCTGTCTGGTGACGAGCGGCCCCGGTGCCACCAACCTGGTGACAGGCCTTGCCACCGCCAACTATGACAGCGTGCCTCTCGTATGCTTCACAGGCCAGGTAGCCCGGCACCTCATCGGAAATGACGCTTTCCAGGAGGTCGATATCGTGGGCATCACCCGCAGCATCACCAAATACGGTGTCACCGTACGGAACCGGGAAGACCTGGGCCGCATCATCAAGGAGGCCTTTTACATCGCCCGTACCGGCCGTCCGGGCCCGGTCCTCATCGACCTTCCGAAGGATGTCATGGCAGAACTCGGCAGCGCGGAATACCCGAAGACAGTCAACATCCCAGCATCGGCGTCCATATGGGACAGCTCAAGAAAGCCCTGAAAATGCTCCATAAAGCCAAAAAACCGCTCTTCCTCGCCGGCGGCGGCGTCAACATCTCCCACGCCAACGAAATCTTTAAGGAAGTCGTGGAAAAGACTCAGGTTCCCGTGGTCACAACCGTCATGGGCCGGGGCGCCATCTCCACGGAGCATCCCCTTTTCATTGGAAACATCGGCATGCACGGAGCCTACGCCGCCAACATGGCCATGAACGAGTGCGACCTGCTCTTTTCCATCGGTACCCGCTTTAACGACCGGATCACCGGAAAGCTCCATGCCTTCGCTCCCCACGCGGAAATCATCCATATCGATATCGACACGGCCTCCATTTCCCGGAATATCCATGTGGATGTGCCTATCGTTGCCGACGCGAAGGAAGCCATCACGAAAATGGCCGAATATGTGGAAAAATGCAACACCGGCAAGTGGCTCTCCACCATCGACGCCTGGAAATCCGAGCATCCTCTGACCATGAAAAAACGCCAGCTTATGAGCCCCCTTGATATCATAAATGAGATCAACCGCCAGTACGACGAAGCCATTCTCGTGACGGACGTGGGACAGCATCAGATGCTCGTCTCCCAGTATGCGGCCATCACCGAGAAGAAAAAGCTCATCATGTCCGGCGGCCTTGGAACCATGGGCTACGGCCTGCCCGGAGCCATCGGAGCCAAAATCGGCAATCCGGACACTCCGGTTATCATGGTCTCCGGCGACGGCGGTATGCAGATGAACATCCAGGAGCTGGCCACCGCCGTTCTGGAGGAGCTTCCCATCGTCTGCTGCATTTTCAACAACACTTATCTCGGCATGGTGCGCCAGTGGCAGAAGCTTTTCTACGGAAAACGCTACTCTATGACCAACCTCCGCTCCGGCGCCCTCTCCCGCCGCACCGACGGCCAGGAATATCCGGAATACACGCCGGATTTCATCAAGCTGGCAGAAAGCTACGGAGCCAAGGGTATCCGCGTGACAGAGACCGAAGAGATCGCCGCTGCCTTTGAGGAAGCGAAAAAGAACACCAAAAGACCGACCATTATCGAATTTATCATCGATCCGGAAGAAATGGTCTATCCTATGATCAAGCCCGGCGGAACCCTGGCCGATATGATCATGGACTGCTAAGGAGGTTGAATTATGGAAAAAGAATTACAGAAACGATGGATCTCCCTCTATGTGGAAAACCAGGTGGGCGTCCTCTCGAAGATCTCCGGCCTTTTCTCCGGAAAATCCTATAACCTGGACAGCCTCACCGTGGGTACCACCGAGGACCCAACGGTCTCCCGTATGACCATCGGTACTTTCAGCGATGACGAGACCTTCGAGCAGATCAAAAAACAGCTGAACCGCATGGTGGAGGTCATTCGTGTCCTCGATTTCACGAATGTCTCCGTTCATATGAAGGAAATCCTCTACGTCAAGGTGCTGGACTGCTCCCCCGAAGATAAGACGGAGCTCTTCCAGATTGCCGAGACCTTCAAAGCCCAAGTCATCGACTACGGTAAGGACAGTCTCCTTCTGGAGTTTTTCCAGACTTCAGGAAAAAATGATTCCGTGGTCCGCCTGATGAAAAAAGAATTCCACCACATTGAAGTGGTCCGGGGCGGAAGCGTTGGCATCGAGTCCATCAGCATGACCGACCGGTAAATAAACATAAGAAAAGCGCTGCAAGCCTTTCGGGTAGGAAGCTGCAGCGCTCTTTTTTATGCGTTCTTTTTGCCTTTCACGGCGTTGACTGCCTGACAGATGAGAACGGTCAGAACCATATCCGGCAGGGTGTTTCCCAGTGCAAAATCTACATGCATCAGAATTCGATACAGCACGAAACCGACAAGCCAGATCACCAGATTGCACCAGTCGAAAGCCCGCTCCTCTTTCTTCTTTTTCAGAAGGAAGAAGTCGGCGATCTGCACGGCGATCATCGGTGCGAAGACGGAACCGATGAGGTAGAGGAAATCTGTGATGTCATCCATCGGATAAACGATGGCTCCCACCGTACCGATGACCGTCACAGCGACGGCCGCATATTTTCCCTTGAGCTTCGCCACGATGGACTCTCCGGAAATTCCGGCGGAATAAGCGTCCAGGAAGGTGGTTGTAACGGTGGAAAAGACCACGATTAGAAGGCCTGCGATGCCAAGTCCGGCTTTCATGAGGATCTGGGCGATGTCATTTTCCCCGGTGAAAATGGAAGCTCCCATACCGATGACGTACATGAAGCAGCTCACAATGCCGTAAACCACAGCACTGACGGCTGTCGCTTTCACCGGCTCCTTCGCTTCCCTCGTGTAATCGCTGATGAGAGGCAGCCAGGAAAGGGGCATGGCCACAGCCAACTCCACAGCCGCACCGAAGGTCAGAGAATCGTCAGCGGTGTCTGCCATGGGATTGCCACTGAAGAAAATGATCTTGCTCAAAATCAGCGTCAGGATGAAAAGGGCCGCCATGGCGATGGTGTTGACCTTGCCAAGATTCGTGATGCCGATGAGAATCCAGACGATGATCAGCGCGCCGATGACCAGGCACCATACCCAGTGGCCGGTGGAAAAAATGCCGTTAGCTGCCAGAGCGCCGTCATAGATCATGATGGCCGTCCAGCCCACCAGCTGAAGCACGTTTAAGATGGCAAAAAGCTGGCCGCCGTGGATACCGAAGCTGCCTTTCACGGTCTCCATGGCGCTTTTTCCCAGTTTTCCACCGATGACACCGGAGAGAAAGAGCATGATGCAGCCGATGACATGGCCGATCAAAATCGCTGCCAGGCCTTTTCCAAAGCCTAAGGATGAAAAATAAGTACCCGTCAGGATCTCAGCTATGGAGACGCCGGCTCCGAACCAGATCAGGCCGTTTTCAAAGAGAGAGGTTTTCTTTTCCATGGCTTAAACCTCCGCTTCTTTCGTGTAGGCGTTGTCGATGGCGAAGCCGTGATCCATGGGGCCGCTGCCTTTTCCAAGATCGAGCATGGCTGCCAGGGCTCCGGAGATATAGTCCTTGGCCCGCTCCACGGATTCCTCCAGTGAAAAACCTTTTGCCAGGTTGGAGGCAATGGCGGAGGAAAGGGTGCAGCCGGTGCCGTGGGTGTTGGGATTGCTGATGCGTTTTCCGTTAAACCAGCGGTAGGTTCCATCCGCATAGAGAAGGTCGTTGGCATCGTTGAGCTGATGCCCTCCCTTGCAGAGGACTGCACAGTGATATTCCTCGGAGATGCGTTTTGCCGCCTCAATCATATCCTCTGTGGTCTTCACTTCCATCCCTGTGAGGACTTCGGTTTCCGGAATGTTCGGTGTCAGGATGCAGGCCAGCGGGAAAAGCTCTTTTTTCAGAGTCTCCACAGCCTCCTCGCTGATGAGCCGTGCTCCGCTGGTGGCCACCATGACGGGATCCACCACGATGTTTTTCGCCTCGTACTGGCGAAGCTTTGCCGCGATCGTGCGGATAAGACCGCTCTCAGAAACCATGCCGATCTTCACCGCGTCAGGATAGATATCGGTGAAAATCGCGTCCAGTTCCTGGCCTAAAAATTCCGGGGTTGCGTTTAAAATAGAAGTTACGCCGGTTGTGTTCTGTGCAGTCAGAGCCGTGATGGCGCTCATGGCATATACGCCGTTTGCCATCATCGTCTTGATATCTGCCTGGATGCCGGCGCCTCCGCTGGAATCGCTTCCGGCGATCGTTACTGCTGTTCTCATTTTGATTTCTCCTTTTCAGTAAACGTTTTATTGAGCGGTCCGAAGTGGTGCCCCCGACGGGCCGCTGGATGAACGGGATTTACTCCCTGACCATCTCTTTTGTTGCAGTTTTCAGTTCTTCTGAAGCTTTCTTAATGTCTTTCTGGCCGTAAATCGCGCTGATCACGGCGATTCCGCAGATCCCGCTGCTGGAAAGCTCCTTCACATTGTCTTTCGTGATGCCGCCGATGGCAATGACCGGAATGGAAACGGCCTCGCAGATGGCTTTCAGCGTCTCAAAGGGCACTTCCACGGCGTCATCCTTGGAGCTCGTCGGAAAAACGGCTCCCACACCGAGGTAATCGGCCCCGTGTCTCTCTGCGAGAACAGCCTGCTCCACAGTCTGGGCGGAAACGCCAATGATCTTGTCCGGTCCTAATTTTGCCCGCACATCCCCGGCTTCCATATCGCTCTGGCCCACATGAACGCCATCCGCATCCATCTCTATGGCAATCTCCACATTATCGTTGATGACAAAAGGAACGTGATACTCTCTGCAGAGTTCCTTCAGATCTTTGGCTTCCTCCAGAAAATGCTCCTCGTCCAGTTTTTTCTCCCGGAGCTGAACAAAGGTCACGCCGCCCTCCAGACTCTCTTTTACCACCTCATGCAGGGTGCGGCCCTCCAGCCAATGCCGGTCTGTCACCGCATAGAGTAGAAGATTTTCCTTATCGCACTTCATATTTGGCTCCCTTCTCCAGGATCTCGCCGGTCATGTTGTAGATGGCGTCGATGATGCGGTTGCGGTAGGTGGAGTTTCCGTCGCCCT
>OLNW01002531.1_pt1 | contig 15561 bp, 9 predicted proteins | sample 1672121 | NCBI WGS metagenome assembly OLNW01 (sample SAMEA3136648, study PRJEB25190) | human gut metagenome
TGACTGCATCAGCTGGTGAAGCGATCATGGCGCACCGTTTCCTCGAATACCAACCGTGGAAAGGTGAGATCGAACGCCGTACGAATGGTTCTATCATCGCGATGGAAACAGGTACTGCCTATGCTTATGCTTTGAATAACTTGCAATCCCGTGGACGTTTCTTTATTGCTCCAGGCGATGAGGTGTATGCCGGACAGGTGGTTGGCGAGCATACGAAAGACAATGACTTGGTGGTTAATGTGACGAAGTCGAAGAAGCTGACGAATATGCGTGCTTCCGGTTCGGATGATAAAGTGTCTTTGGCTCCTCCTACGGTGTTCAGCCTGGAAGATGCTTTGGAATATATCAAAGGCGATGAATATGTAGAAATCACCCCGAACAGCATGCGTATGCGCAAAATCATCCTTGACGAACTTGAACGTAAGCGCCAGGGAAGATAAAAGCTATCACAACATAATCGCGCCGATAATGCAAATCATACTTGGACTTGCGTTATCGGCTTTTTTTGTTTTAATTCCAAATACATGCACTACTAATCCTATTTATATCGGGAGGGCAGTTTGTAAATCGTATTCAAACGTGGTACGGTTGTTGATTGTCAAATTAATAATGAATAATATCAAAAAATAAGGGGAGGCATTTGCGTAAACTGATTATTTTTGTCCTATTAAGTAAAAAACTTTAAAGGAAAATGAAGAAAAAAGTATATACAGCGTTCATATGCCTTTGTTGTGCTGTGGTGTCTCTCTTTGCTCAGGAGCGCGTAGTAGAATTAACGAATCCGAACGAAAGCTGTACGAGTATTGCTGCCGGCAAATTGGCGACGACTGATGGTTCGGTCATGACATCGCAGACGTGTGACGGGACTTCTCGTACTTGGATGGAGGTTGTGCCTGCCCAAAACTGGCCGGACACCGCAAAACTCGATCTTTATTGGGATCTCCGTCATACGGAAAGCAAAAACGACCGTTTGGGTGTGAAACTGAAAGGTTCTATCCCACAGGTTCCTTATACATTTGCTTATCTGAATACCGGTTATCCTTGTATGAACGAGAAACAGCTGGCGATGGGAGAAACGACTATCGTGGGACGTAAGGAGCTGCGTAATCCCAAAGGCTTGTTCCATATTGAGGATTTGCAGGGGATTGCTTTGCAACGTTGCAGTACGGCACGCGAGGCGGTCTTGCTGATGGGACGCTTGGCAGAACAATATGGTTATCGCGATGGCGGGGAATGTCTGACGGTTGCCGATAAGAGGGAACTTTGGTTTTTCGAGATTACGGGTGCGGGTCCGGAAGATATGGGGGCTTTATGGGTTGCCCGGCGCATACCGGACGACCATGTGACGGTTTCGGCCAATACACCTCGTATTTCCGATGTCGATTTCGGGGATAAGGATAATTATATGTATAGTGAAGGACTGAAGGAGAAAGCACGGAAGTTAGGGTATTGGGACGGGAAAGAACCTTTCAAGTTCTGGAAAGTAATCCATGAAACGGGGAAGAAGCCTTTTACCATCCGGGATTTTTTTGTTTTGAAAACGCTGGCTCCTTCTTTGAACCTGACGATGGACATGGAGGAGTTACCTTTGTCTGTCAAGCCCGAACAGAATGTTTCTTTGGCGGATATGAACCGTCTGCTGCGTGAAACATATGAGGGAACAGAATGGGATATGACAAAAGACATGATGGTTACGAAGAAAATCAAGGATAAAGATGGAACCGAGCGTGATACGATATATAAAAGCCCGTTGGCACAAAACTGGATGACGAATGATATGTTTGAATTCCTGAATGCACAGCGAGGTGAAAAGAAGATAGAGAAACAGCGGACGATATCGGTTGTCTGGTGTGCTTATTCGTTTGTGATCCAGTGCCGAGATTGGTTACCGGACGAGGTTGGAGGCGTTTGTTGGTGGTCGGAAGATAATCCGGGTGAAAGTCCCCGTGTCCCGTTATTTGCCGGAATGACGGATGTCCCTGAAAGCTTTAAGGTATGCGGGCATAAACGATATCGTCCTGATGCCGCCCTTTGGACCTATCGACGTACAAACCGTTTGGCGCAAGTGAGTTGGGGGCATGGTCGTAAATTAATCGAGCCAGCCGTCCTCTCTTTCGAGCAGAAGGCTGCCGACGAAATGCCTCTGATAGAAAACAAGGTATCGGTCCTTATTCGGGAAGGCAAGAAAGATGAAGCCCAAGCTTATCTTACCCGTTATTCCTTCGATTTTATCTATTCGACTTTGCGTTGTTGGGAGGAAATGGAAGGACAGCTATGGCATAAGTTTGGACGGGGTTTCTGATTGAGGGCTTCTTTTAGTGTGAGTTCTTCTTGGCTTTTTCCCGCTGCTTTTCGATTTCTTTTCGGTAGGAGAGTGGGTTTATGCCTGTTTTGCTCCTGAAAAAGTAAGAAAAATAGTCGGCCGATTCAAAATTGAGCTTCATTGCGATGTCTTGGATCGACATTTCCGTACTGCTCAGTAAATCTTTGATCTTGCTGAGCTTCAGTTGCAGCATGTATTGATGGGGAGCGATCCCAGTGTATTGCTTGAATGATTTCCTGAAATTGGAATAGCTCATGTTGATGGATTCGGCGATATCTTCCGGTGTAAACTTGTCGTAAATGTTTTCCCGCATCAATACGCATGCTTCCTGTATCTTCTGCATAGAAACCGATCCATAATCCTGATTTTTGTTGATCGAATAGATCAAGCCGATCGTATGCATCGTAATTCCCGCCAAAACAGCTTGGAACCCGGATTTCTGTGCCAAGGCACAGTCAAGCATTTCCCCGAAATGCTTGACGATTTGGTCATTCATGCCGATATGAAATATGGGATTTGCGCGATTAATAATTCCGTTTAATAATTTTTCAAAATAATCACCTTGAAAGGTTACGTAATATTCATCCCAACCTATATTGGCGATAGGTTGGTAGCTATGCCATTGTCCGGGGAAAATAAAGAATGCGTCTCCTTTTGATATTTTCTTTTCAAAGCAGTTGATGGAAGCAAAAGTTCCTTCTCCTTTTACAATATATACCAGGGCGAACTCGTCAATAATTCTGCCCCAGTCGGGATTAAATGTATATCCGATTGGGTGACCTTTAAGGGGATAACTGCCTTTTGGATCAATAGACTGAAATCCTATGCCGCTAATAGACATTCCCCAGATGTTCTCATCATTGTTTGTCGGTAAGTACTTTATGACATTATGTTTACTGCGATCAAAATCCATTTGGTGATTATTTTGAGTATTTCAGAATAAAATGTTTCTCGCTTGAGAGATTACATTTATCTCTGTTTACAAAGATATTAAATTTATTACATCTGTCAAAAAGCAAGGGAAAAATATCATTTTTTCATGATTATAAAGATAATAAAGGCAGACATTTGTGAAAATAAATATCGTTTAACCTAATAAGTTTGGAGATAATGAGAAATCGAATTCTATTTTTGCTATGTTTCCTATGTATAGGATTGCAAGCATTTGCCCAGATTTCTATTTCAGGAAAAGTGGTTGATGCAGGAGGGCTTGAACTTCCAGGCGTAAATGTGATGGTAAAGGGAACAACTATCGGTACATTAACCGATGGTGATGGAAGGTTTACGATTTCAGATGTTCCGGGTAGCAGTAATGCCGTATTGGTATTTTCTTATGTCGGTTTCCAGACACAAGAAATAAAAGTAGGAAATACCAAAAATTTAACTGTGAAATTGCAGGAAGATAATATGGCATTGGATGAGGTTGTGGTGGTTGGTTATGGTACATCCCGTAAAAAAGATTTGGCAGGCTCTATTTCTAGTGTTAAATTGGATGATTCTCCGTTGACGCAGTTGGCAAACGTGAATGCTTTAGTTGCGTTGTCAAGCAAGATTCCGGGTTTTAATTATTCCCCGACAACAGATGCCGGTGGTGATAATACGGCTTCAATGACGATTCGTGGTATGAATTCTATTATTACAGGTCCTTCGGAGGCAAGCTTGAACAAGCCGTTGTTGGTTGTCGATGGTTCTATCTTTAATGGTAGTATCAACGAAATTGCCATGACGGATGTTGAATCCATTGATGTTCTGAAAGATGCCAGTTCTGCTGCCATCTACGGTTCACGTTCTGCAAATGGTGTAATTATTATTACAACAAAGCGTGGTCGTTCTTCCAAACCTACGGTTAATTTGGATGCTTATTACGGAATTCAGAGTTGGACAAGAAAGCCGCAGATGGTAACGGATCAAAATGAATTTTTGAATCGTCGTCGTGAAGCGATGATTGCTGCCGGTTCGATTGATCCGAGCGTAGGTTTGGACCCCGCACAGCTATTGAATGCTGAGGAACTGGAAGTTTACAATGCTGGTGGTTGGGTTGATTGGATTGATGAGGTCTCTCAAAATGCGCAGATTCAGAATTATAATCTGAGTATTTCAGGAAATGCTTCCGATAAAGTGAATTATTATTTGTCGGCCGGTTATATGAAACAGGATGGTCTGATTGTTGGCGATGACTATAAAAAGCTGACTTTCATGGCTAAAATGGACGCAAAAGTTACAGACTGGTTGACGGTCGGTATGCGCGCATCTTATTATAATGCCTCTAATCCTGGTCAGATCGCAAATATTCAGTCTGCAACATGGCTGTCGCCCTATAGCCATAAGTATGTACGTTATGATGGCTATACTGATTGGTATGAAAGATATGCAAATGGAAATGTCGCCAGCCCGTTTTGGAGTTCTTCCGAAACTACTTCCTATTTGTGGACAGATCGTGAGAAGAAATATGATAACCTAAATGGAACAGGATTTGTACAGATCGATTTCCCGTTTGTAAAAGGTCTGAGCTATAAGTTTACCATGAATGCTGTAAAAAATACGAACAATGTTGATATGTTTGTAAATCCCCAGTATTTCTTGGATACGAGAAAAGTTGAGGAATTGGCTGATCCGTATAAGTATACGGCGGAGGCAAATGGTAAATCGGAGATTAACCAGACTTATGCGTGGACAATGGACAATGTGTTCACTTATACGAAAGATTTCGGAAAGAATCATTTGGATGCAATGCTCGGTTATACGCGTGACGCCACTCATCAGAATCAGTTGAAGACTGCTTATAGTGGTTTCAAACTGCCGACTGTATTAGGCTCGTACGGACAAAATTTGGCAACGACTCAGCAGATTAACAAGACATTGAAGGAATGGCAGAATGTCGGTTATATGGCTCGTGTCAATTATAACTATGCAAACAAGTATTATCTGACGGCGAACTTCCGTCGTGATGGTTTCTCTGGATTTGCAAAAGGTAGTAAATGGGCTAACTTCCCAGGTGTGTCTGCAGCTTGGACATTGTCCCAGGAAGATTTTATGCAGAATGTAATTCCGGGATTGAGTTTCTTAAAGCTGAGAGGATCCTATGGTTTGACCGGTAATCAGAGTATCGAAGCCTATGCTACATTGGCTACAGTCGCTTCCGGTTATACTTGGTATGATGCATCTTCTTTGTATATCTATCAGAATTCGTTGGCAAATGAGGAATTGACTTGGGCGACAACTAAAACAGGAAACTTCGGTCTTGATTTCGGATTCTTGGACGGACGCATTTCTGGTTCTATCGATGTTTATAAATCAAAGACAAATGATATGTTGTTGAACCGTTCATTGCCTTATATGACTGGTTTCTCGGAAGCAAAGTTTAATGCGGGTGAGGTGATGAACCGCGGTGTCGAACTATCTTTGAATACGGTTAATATAAATGGAGACGGTAAAGATAATTTCCGTTGGGAAAGCGGATTGACTTTTTATCGTAACAAGAACAAGATTGTTCACCTTTTTGGCAAGGATGCTAATGGCAAGGAAGCGAACGATACGGGTAATGCGACAACAAATGGTTACGAAACTGCTCGTGCGTTGGTTATAGGCGAGTCGATCAATGCTGCATGGGATTTGAAAATGTTAGGTATCTTCCAATCTCAGGCTGAGATTGATAGCTATGTCGACGCGAATGGTAATAAGATTCAGCCGGATGCTGTACCTGGTGACATCAAGTTCCTGGATTATAACGGTGATGGTAAGATCAGTACGGATGACCGTCACTGTATTGGAGATATGGACCCATTGTTCACGATCAATTTTAGCAATACGTTAAGTTGGAAGAACTTCTCTTTGTATTTTAACTTCCGTTGGGATGCAGGTAACAGTTCTCATTTTATCGGTAGTGATCCGTTTGGTAATTACCATAATACGGCAACGACATCAGGAGCTCAGTTGAAAGTTGCTCCATGGAGCGAAAATAATCCAACAAACGAGCATCCACGCTTGGGCTATGTAAATACTTATTCCTATTATTTTTGGTCACAACGTCAGTATCTGAAACTGAAAGATTTGAGTCTTTCCTATACTTTCGATCAGCCGTGGGTAAAGAAAGCCAATATTCAGAATTTGCGTCTTTATCTGAGTGGTACGGACTTATTCACAATTACCGGCTGGTCTGGTCTGGATCCCGAAACAGGTGGTACGATTGCTGCCGGTCCTGGTAGTAGCCGTTATGGAAGCAAGCCTGCTTATCGGACACTTACAATTGGTGCTAATATAACATTCTAAAAATTGAACGGATATGAAAATTAAAAATATATTGTTAGGAACGGTTGTTGGCTCTTTGTCCCTATGTGGATTGGTTAGCTGTGACAATGATTTTCTAGAAGAAAAGTCATATGAATATACGTCTTCGACTTCGTATAATACACCTGAGGAATTGGACATGGCAATCGGTTTTCTGCATGGGCGCATCCAGTATTTGTTTTTTGGTGTATGGGGTAATCATAACTATTTTATGACAGGCATGGGACTGGACACCTTTGCTGCAACAGACCAAAATTATATTACAAGTAACTGGAAGACATTCACTCCTGACGAACCGGGATATTCACGTCACTGGTACGATAATTTGTGTCAAATAATCCAACAATCGAATATAATTATCGATGCTATCGATACTCGGGATATCAAATGGGATAGCGAGACTCAAAGAAATGAGATTAGGGCGGAAGCGATCTTTTTCCGTGCGTGGGCTCATCGTTGTTTAGCCGGTATGTACGGTGACACTCCTATTATATTGGAACCGGCTCGCTCTGCAAAAGTAGATTATGAACGTTCTCCCCGTATGGATGTTTGGAAACAGTGTGCGGCGGATTTTGAATGGGCAGCTCAGAATTTACCGTTGACAACGACGAAAAATGGCCGTATCGTAAAAGCGGCTGCAGACCATATGTTAGCTGAAATGTCTATCTGTATCGGTGACTATGATAAGGCGATTGCGGCGGCAAAACGTGTAATTGATGGAACAGACGGAGATTACCATCTGATGACCGAACGATTCGGAACACGGGCTGGTGAGGCAACGGACCGTTATGGCAATCCTCATAGCTCTTATTGGGATCTGTTCCGTATGGGTAATTTTAATTATCAGGAAGGAAATAAAGAAGCAATCTGGGTAGCTCAATATGATTATGAAGGACGCATCAGTAATACTGGTGGCGGTGGTGTTGTAAGTTGGGGATCTGCTCCAGCAAAATGCCATATCGAACAGGCTTTTGTCTCTAATTTCTATAATGTGGACAAGAAAAGGACTTTGTCAAATGGTGACGTTATTCAGATATTTGGTTGGGGGGCTGTAACTTTTACAAATAGTAAAGCGGATTATGATGCGAATAAGAATAAGTCGAATGTAGCAACCGACTCGACGGGGTATGGTGGCGGTGGAACTTGCCATCCGACCGAATGGTTCTTAGGTGATCTATGGAATAATTGTGGAAGTGATGTCCGTGGCTCTGAAGAGATGATTCAACGTAATCTATATCAGTCGGGAGGTAAGCCATGGAGGCAGGCCATTGATGAGGCGAAGGCTTTATATGAATCTAAAAAAGCGTCCGGTGATCCGGATGCCGATCTTTATAAAATCACGGCTAATGATACGGTCACTCTTTTCCCGCGTATCTGGAAGTTCGGTACGGATAAGCATGTGGATGGCGACTATCGCCGATATGATCCGGATTGGTATGTAATTCGTCTGGCTGAAACTTATCTGTTGTTGGCAGAAGCATATTTGAATAAAGGAGATAAAGCAAGTGCGGCAGATGCTATCAATGTTGTTCGTGCCCGCGCCAAAGCTCCATTGTGTACGGCTGCTGATGTGACGATTGACTATATTCTGGATGAGCGTGCCCGTGAATTGTATGGCGAAGAACATCGTGCAGTAACACTCTCTCGTCTGTCGACAAAAGAAAATCCGGTGTTGGTACAGCGTACCCGCAAATATGGATATCGTTTCCCGGCAGCTACAAACGAATTGAAGGATGCAGGTCCCAATATTCAGGATTATCAATGGCAATATCCAATACCATTACAGGTAATCGAAGCTAACTCTGGGGCTAACTTCCCGCAGAATGAAGGTTATTGATTAAATCTATCTGTATAAAAATAGAAAGCCTGGATGCAGAAATGCTTCCGGGCTTTTATTTTGTGTCGAGTTTAGGCGGTACGGATAAATCCATAATACCAATAGGTGTTTCCGTATTTTTGCCGGAGTACATGATCCGTATTCGGACGCTGTGACATCAGTACGCCGAAGTCTTCGAAAGCCAGCCTGCAGGTTGGGGTAACCGGGTAGTTGCGGGTGGCATCCAAATGAGGAAACATGAGGTCGACCACTAACAGAGCTTCCTGATAATGAATCGGTATCGCTTCACCTTGTGGAAAGTATTGCTGGAATAAATTATAGAAGCCTTTCAAGTCTTTATCCAAAAGGACGCCGCATAACAAATAGTCGAGTGCTTTACGGTTGGTTGTATCGGCTTTTATCGCTTGTGTCAGAAGAATGAGGGGGGAAGATGCGTCGATAATGAAATCTTCCTTGTATGCTTCTTTGGAAGTTGTTAGGGACTTGGAGATCCGTTCGGTTCGTTCTTTTATCCATTGATTGTGACAGGTGGAGGTTTGTAAAATGTCCATATATTTCTGGGCCAGGGGAAGATTCCCGGATTCTGTTTGCCAATCAATCAATCTTCTGAGCCGGGAGAAAGAAAGACCTTGTGGAGACATGGCATTGGCTTGTGCAAGTTGGTGGAGAGCTTCGTGTTTCAGTCCGAGAGCATAGGCGAAAAGGCTGTTAAAATTGGCTCCGCCCAATTCGTTTGCCGGAAAATAAATGCGGTCTGCTGACTGTACTGGATAGTGGAAGAGTTGCTCCGGCAGGATACCTTTTTCATTAAGGGCAAGCATCAGGTAAGGATGATAGTAGGCTTCGCTGCTGTTACTGGTATGGATCGTTTGTAGTACCCGATCCCATTGTTGTTCTTCCGCATACCGTTGTACAGCCAGGCGTTTCTCCCTTTCCCGGTTGGGGGAAGAATAAATGCTGTAACAACTGAATGCGATTAAGAGAAGGGGGAATGCGATAGAGATATAGCGGTTTTCTTTTCTGCCGGAGAGGAAAACAGAGCAGAGCGGAATTAGGAACAAGGCATAGTATACGTAAATATATCGCATTCCATATTCAGGATTAATGAATGTGTACAGCTGATTGACCGGGGTGTAAAAAACAAAGTTTTGCCATAACAGAGGCCATACGGCAACAAGTACCAGATTTATAACCGGTAACATAGGGAAGCCTTTTTGTTTGAAGAAAATTCGTTCGAAAACAATTCCATACAGATACAATAAAAGTAAGCAGTTTTCCGGTAAAAGAAGATATAAGAAAGGAATAGCGATCAAAGCGCTGGTATAGCGTATTACTTTGTTCTGGATGAAAAGATAAAAAACGAGTGTCAAAAGGAATAGATTGTATTGTAATAGTGCGGATAAGTTCCAGGCATATTGATAGATGCAGAACATGATGATCGGTACGGTGATTATCCATCCGTGCAGTGCTGCTTTCCATTGCCTTAAGTAGAGGAGGAGGATGACTGCGGTAATTAAAAGTAAACCTGTTTCCACGAAAAGTCCCAGTGAGAGCGAATGGTAGAACTGAGACAAAAAGTTCGTTATCAGACTGTTCCATCCGGTTGGGGCAAGTAGATAACCTTGCAGGTAGTCGTTTGTCATCAGGAATAATCCGCCTGCCTCCTGATAACGAATATATTCGGGATAGAACATATATTCGATAACGAGTGTATAAATACTTGACAGGACCAGAAGTATGATGTTTCCTTTTTTCATTTTTATGTACGTTTTAATCGGTTACGGTATGATCCAGCTGAGATCTGGTGATTGTGATTTTATCCTTGATAAATTCCGGAATGTTGAATGATTTCATTCGGAGGTTGTTCTCGTCAGGATCTTTCTGCGGGAGTAGGAACGGTTTACTGAACTTTCCGTTCTTATTTAGGTGGGCGATAAAGAAACGGGTGTAAAGCCCGTCTAGGCGTCGGCTGCTGAATATGATCCATCTTCCGTTTGAAGACCAGGAGTGATAGCTTTCCACGTCTGTGCTGTTTAAGATATCGGTATCCACGGGGGCAGAACCTTGTAAAGATATCATTTTCAGATCCGCTTCCTTATGCCAGATCGGGAAAGTTGCATAATCCGATTCGGTGAAAAGCAGATATTGGTTATCTGGTGAGATACGGGGGAATGAAGCGCTTTTATTGTGTGCCGTATAGATCGTGTCGATTGTCTCTCCGAAAGAACCGTTGTCCGGGTTAAAGGAGACACTGCAAATAGAGTATTTAATCTCTTTCAACCTCTTGGGCAATTGTCTGGCAGGAGCTGTGCAGTAATATAGGCGTTTCCCGTCAGGAGCCCACGCTGGAAATGTTTCGAAAGATGCCGGACCGTTGAAACGGGGATCCGTTATGACTGTGTTATGGACCAAATCATATAAGACCAGGTCTGATTCCAGATCGTAGACTTCTATTAGGTTCGGGTTTCGGCTATAAAAAGACTGACGGGTGGTATTGGTTGAAAAAATGATATATTTGCCAGATGGATGCCAGTGGGGATAAGTTCCTTCTTTGGATGATCCGAGTTGCGATAATTGCACTTTGGTAGGCTGGTTATTTTTAATAATGATTGTCCCTCCCGGAGAAGTCCGTGCATGAAACATGAACTCTGTAGGGGAATAATTGCAGAATGAGTGGCAATTGACACATCCTTTTTCATTCATATTGCTGGATATGATAATATCCTCTTTAAAACAGTTTAAAGCTCTTTGGCGGATATCCATTTCATGCCAAGATTCATAACCCGGTTCGATTAATCGGTAGGCAATATAAGGGTCGATAGAGTCTGTTGTAATATAAACAGGAAAAGATTTGTATTGTATACCTTCCGGATAAGATTCATTCCATACGGATATGGATATATCTATTTGCTTGCCAGTATTATCGGATAACATATGTTGCCATTTCTTTAAGGGTATATCGATTTTGTTTTTCCCTTCGATGCTGAATAATGGTTGGTTATTGTTGGAAAAAACAGCTTTTATATGAGAGGAATTTCTGACAGTAAAGTTTAAAGGTGCAATATTGATGGGGATACTTATTCCTTTATAATCCGGAAATATATCCGGATAGGTATTTCCGAGTTTAGATGCGACTTTATTTTCTGTGCATCCGATGTAGAGAAAGAAGGTCAATAAAGATAATAATAATTGTTTCATGGCTCATTCTGTTTATGATAGCACTCTGCAAAGATGTATCAAATTTTTAATTATAAATATCAAAAGCATAGATAAAATTTGTGCGAGGGTGAATATTTTTGTCCATTGTGAAAGACACATGGGAACATGGATTAATCTTATTTTTGTAAATACCGTATTATGATGAACAGATACAGATTTTTCTCTCTTTGCCTAGGTTTGATGTGTGGACTGCACTTGTCGGCCAAAGATTATTATGCCACGGATTTCGGTGTGAAAGCGGATGGTAAGACATTGAACACGAGTTCCATTCAGAAAGGAATCGACTTTGTGAATGCACAAGGTGGGGGGCGCTTGGTCTTTACTGCGGGTAATTATCAGACTGGGACGATTTACCTGAAGTCGAACGTGACACTCCATCTTGAAGAAGGAGCGACTTTATTGGGATCGACCAATCCTTGGGATTACGAAAAAGATCCGTATATTCGTTGGATGTCTATGATTTTCGCAGTCAAGCAGCAGAATATTGGTATAACGGGGAAAGGGACGATTAACGGGCGTGGTTTTCAAACAGCCAACAATATGGTGGACTATATCCAGCGGGGTATCTACGAAGATCCACTGAAACTGGGCCGTCCGAACGAGACGAACCGTCCGCAGAACATCTATTTCCGTGAATGCGAGAATGTGACAATCAAGGATATCACCCTGCGGGACCCGGCAAGCTGGAACCAGACATACGACCAGTGTAAGAATCTTTATGTCGACGGAATCCACGTGGATAGCAAATCCTATTGGAATAATGACGGTATCGATGTGGTAGACTGTGACGGCGTTGTGCTGAAAAACTCTTTTATCGATGCGGCGGATGATGCGCTTTGCTTTAAATCGCATGATGCGAACAGCATGTGTCAGAACGTGGTTGTCGAGAACTGTGTGGGACGTTCGAGTGCCAGTGGCTTGAAATTCGGGACGGTATCGAGAGGTGGTTTCCGTAACTTCAAAGTGAAAAACATCAAGATATATGATACGTATCGTTCGGCCATAACATTTGCAGCAGTCGATGGTGCTCTGATCGAAAACATCGAAGTAGATGGCGTTCGTTCCATTCATACGGGAAATGTGATCTACCTCCGTATCGGTGACCGTTGGAGTGCAGGGAAGAAACCGATTATGAAGAATATTACGATCAAGAATGTCTATGCCGAGATCCCGATGGACAAACCGGATGCCGGATATAATTATGAAGGACCGATCGAAGATCTTCCCCGCAATATCTCACCCGCCAGCATTGTTGGATTGCCGGAATATAAGATTCAGAACGTGACACTCCAGAATATCGAGATTGTTTCTCCCGGAGGTGGTAATCCCTACTACGCTTACCGTGGATTGGCACCGGCCGAGCTGGACAGTATTCCTGAAATGGCGACTTCCTATCCGGAGTTTTCGCAGTTTAAGGAATTGCCGGCTTGGGGCTTCTACATCCGTCATGCCGAGGGAATCACTTTTGATAATGTGACGTTTAAGGCTTTGAAAAAAGATTACCGTCCGGCTATCGTGATGGATGATGCCGGGGAGGTGACATTCAAGGATGTCCGGTTTATCGAGCCGGAGGGCGAGGGAAAGAAACAGATATTCCCTTATAAGTCAAAAGTGATAAAATGAGAGTACGATATCGGACTGGAAGGATGTATAGGATTAAAAACAAAAAAGTGAGACGATATGAATAAAAATAAATTATTTGCAAGTGTGATAGGCCTTTTGGTCTTTGTGGCGGGACTTTCAGCTAAAGATTACCAAGTCGCGATGTTTGGAATCAAATCGGACGGAGTGACACTCAATACCCGTTCTATCCAGCGAGCTGTCGATTATATCAGTGAACAGGGAGGCGGCCGGCTTATTTTTTATGGGCCGTTATCTGACTGGTTCAATCGAACTTAAGTCGAATGTGACGATCCGTATCGAAGAGGGAGCCGTCTTGGTTGCAGTTCCCTCCGTTTATGATTTTAAAGGGGTTGGAGGATGTAATGCGATTATTTACGCAGACAAGCAAAAGAATATCGGTATCGGTGGAAAAGGCATTATCGATGGCCGTAGCATCGCTGTGCGGGCAAGCGTGGAAGAGCAATTGCAAAAAGGGCATATCGAAGGAAATGTATCCGATTATGCACCAGCTTTGATCTGCATGGAAGGCTGCGAGGATGTGAAAATCGAACAAGTCACCCTGCAGGATGCAGCGAACGTAGCCGAAATATATAAGGACTGCCATAATGTGACAGTAGACAGAGTCGTTGTGAATGCCGGTGCATCGGACCGGAAAGCAATCTCGATTTCCGGCTGTGACGGAGTGAAGATGACAGATTGCTACTTTAATATGGCGGGGAATCCGTTGGAGAGTGCTGGGACATCCCGTAATCTAATATTTACAAATTGTATAACACCAGACGGCAAAGCTGTCTCAAGCGATCAATAAGAAGGAGGAGAAAACTATGCAGAGGAGATCTTTTATCAAACAGAGTGTTTTATGGACAGCCGGTTGTGCCGTCGGTAGCCGTATGTCGCTATGGGGTACGGTTAGTGCAGCCGATGAGGTGAAGGGGACGGTTTTGCGTTCCGGTGAGCTATATAAATTGTTTCGTGATCCACAATCCATTTACCGCCCGTTTGTCCGTTGGTGGTGGAACGGAGATAAAGTAGAAGCGGATGAATTGAAACGTGAACTGCATATATTGAAGGAGGCGGGTATCGGAGGAGTGGAGATCAATCCGGTTAAATTTCCCGGCAATGACACGGACGATTTGGGAAAGAAGTCGTTACCTTGGCTGAGCGACGAATGGATTGACATGTTGAAGGTGGCTTTTGACGAGGCGAAGTCGCTTGATATGACCTGCGATCTGATCGTCGGTTCCGGCTGGCCGTTCGGAGCGGAGTTCCTGACAGGAGACGAGAGAGCGGATGTTGTAGTGAACTATTCCGAGAAGCTGAGTGGTCCGATCGACTATGAAGTCTCTCGCGACGGTCTGTTCTGTGCGGCCGATCCTGCTATCAGTTCTCCTTTTCTTGGAAAGAAGATGGAGCTGGTTTCCCTGCAGCTGGTTCCTGAGCCGTTTGGCAGTCTTGATCAGGCTATCGATCTGATGGATAAAGAGGTAGACGGAACGTTCAAGTTCAAAGTGCCTGATGGAAAATATGTCTTGTTTGCCTTGGTCAAGATACGCGGTTTCCTCGAAGTGATCAATGGTGCTCCCGGTGCTACGGGACCGGTGTTGAACCATTTCAACAAGCCGGCCGTGCAGAAGTATTTGAATAATATGTCGGATAAGATTCAGAACCGTTTGGGTCCGTTGTCCGGCAATATCCGTTCCTTGTTTACCGACAGTATGGAACTGGAAGGATCGAACTGGTCGTATGATATGGCGGAAGAATTCAAGAAACGCCGGGGATATGACGTGCAACCCTATCTGCCCTTCATCCTATTTAAAATGGGCAGCATGGGGAATGTGTTGACCTATGAACCAAAGGTTCAGTTTACACCCGAACTGGACGATACGATCCAGCGTGTGCGTTATGATTTTGAATATACGAAAGCCGAACTGCTGCGCGAGCGTTTTACACAGACTTACCTGGACTGGTGTAAGGGGCTGAATGTGAAATCGCGTGCACAGGCCTACGGACGTGGTTTCTTCCCGCTTGAAAGCAGTCTGGATTATGATATACCCGAATGCGAATCCTGGACGATGACTTGGTTGAGGCATCGTCTGGGCGAGGAGATGTCGGAAGAGGATTATCGTCGGGGGCGTGCCTATACGATGGTTAATAAATATGTGTCTTCTGCTGCCCACTTACGTGGAAAGCGCTTGGTGAGTTGTGAGGAGATGACCAATACTTATACCGTGTTCAATATGACATTGGAGTTGTTGAAGATTGGAGGTGATCA
>OLNW01002535.1_pt1 | contig 15553 bp, 9 predicted proteins | sample 1672121 | NCBI WGS metagenome assembly OLNW01 (sample SAMEA3136648, study PRJEB25190) | human gut metagenome
ATACAGTGGTGGATTTTATGGAGTTATCGGAAAGTCCAGTAGAACGAGTGCTACTGGATTGACTGAGGTAAGCTCTGTAGTAGGACCTTATACATTTAGCAATTGCACCTATGACAAGATCAAAGTGGAAGGCGGCTATTCTGCGGGCGGATTTGTTGGAACGTACAGAAATGATGGTAAAGCAATGACAGTTTCTGGAACGACAGCGTTATCTGGTTCAGACATTGGCTGGGTAAACGATGCCTGCCTGGAGATGTATACTGTTAATAAGAGTCAACCTAATGAAACTACGGCAAAAGATAATGCAAAAACGAAGGGTTACAGTGGTGGCGGTGGAATTGTTGGATATTATTATGGTGGTGATATGACTGTGAATAATGTTACCGTTCAGAGCCTTCGTATTTATGGCCCGCGATTTGCTTTTAACTGTAACTATGGACTGGGCGGGGTTGTTGGCTCATATACAAATACAAGCAGCTTGAAAGTCGAGGATGTTAATATAGAGGATACGGTTGTTGAAGTAGATTTAAGTATGTCATACAGCAGCCCTTATAAGAATCTGCCAGATTATTATCTGACACCTACCTGTGGTCTGGTAGCAGGATATTCATCAAGTAAAACAACTGCGAATAAAATCACAGTTAATCGTTGCGCTGTGTTAAATGCCGGTTGCGGAGGTGGCATTATTGGAAATAACCAGAATCAGGACTCTAGTTTAACGGATACAACCATTTCAAATTTGGACATTTATTCACAGGGTGCTGCCTCCTATTCCGGTTCATCAAGAATCGGAGGAGTGATCGGAAGCAGTGTATTTAATATAACATTAGAAAATTTGACGATGACAAACGTTAATGTTATCTCAGATGGAGTAACAGGTCTGGTACTTGGGCAGGCATATAATAATAAGCAATTGAAAGTTAAGAATTTTATAAATAAGGACTGTAACGTTGCGGTAACACAGCTTGAAGGAATGTATCTTCTTGGCGCTGCTAATGATCCAAATAGTAAAAATCCATCAAAAAAGTCCATCGATAGCGTGGCTGGGGCAGCAGGAATGCTCCTTGGAGCAAATAAGGAGGGTAGTGCTATCTTAATGACTGATGAGAAAATACTAGGCTATAATATTTCTGCAGAAAATCTGACCTTAGGTGTTTATTGTGGCGAAAAAGCAAATTTAAACTATACGTATAAATACAATAACGAATCTACTGGTAAAAAGATATATTCCGGTAAATTCACAAATAATGGTACGGAAATATCTGATCTTAAAGCTGTAATTGGCCTTTATGATAAAGAAAAGAAACAAAATACACCATACGCTTCTGTCTCTATGACGGATAGTAAGCAATATCGTGATGGTTATCTGGGCCTGATCGTGGGGGCAAAGAAAGATCCGACCGATTCGACCAAGCTAAGCCCAATTCAAATTGTAGGTTTGTCTCTCAAAGGTGGAAATTATCCGTATGAGTTAAATGGAAATAATGATGAGACGTTTGTGACAAAGAAGATAGAAAATAATAATTTCCAATGTACGGGCAATACAAACAAAGATAATTATGTGATTTTTGCCGATTATCTTAACAGTAGCTTTCAGACGGATACAATACCATCCGTGGTCACCAATCCTGTATCTAACCTTACAGTATATCCTTCAGCTTCGGCAGGAAAAGGAATCACACTGACCAGTGATGGAGTATCTGATTCTGCAAAAAGCAGCATTGTTTCAGATTTAAGGAACAGTAGCACTCAGACGCCATATCAGAAGCGGTATAACCGTGTGAAATATAATAAAAATAACACACTTGCCAATGTGGCTGAAAAGTTTGATCCTCAAAATGGCGATTACAAGAGTCAGATATCTACATACTTTACAGCAAGTGAGAGCAAAAAAGAAGATTATAAAGGAGTGGATGATTTCGGAGTTCTGGTGATCGATACATCTAAAAGCTCAGAAATTACTCAGATGATCCACGAGTATATTTCTGTATTAACAAACTGTGATCAGACAGGAATCAGCTCTGCAACTGCAGATAAAGCACAATATTACTCTATGACGGCATCCACCTATAAGTGGAATGGCAAAAAGTTTATTGAAACGGGCGCTTCACTGATCGTTGACAATGATGGTTCTGTTTCTGTCAGGGCAGGAGCTCACGACAACCAGAATGATCAGTTCACGGTATTGGATGTGTATTACACAAATCCGAGTGATCCAAGTAATACAAAAGAAGGCTATCATCTGTATATTCCGGTTGTGGTAAAGAAAATCCTCCAGACAGAGTTTTCCATTAAGATGCTTAACGGCAGCAGTGCATATGATTCCGCTTACACTACAAATGCTGCGATTTTGGCAAACTATAAGGGAGATTTTACGGCACAGCTAACATATTCTTATATCTGGACAGCAGATGAATGGAATGCGAATATTGCTGCCGGCACGAATTTCCTATGGAGTTACGATAAGCAGGTGAAGCTTGGAGATGCAAAAGGATCACTTGGAAATGCATCAACCAGATATACGCTGATAGATATGAACCGACGGGAAGCAGGAAGTACTTTCTTTATCGGAAATGGAACTGCACTGGAAAGTACGGAGAATAAACAGGATGCGGTTCTGAAGTTTAATAATCTTGAGGATTCTTCAAAGAAGAAGTACGCATCTGTCTATCTTTCGGATCTGCTTCCACTGAAAGTGGATGATAAAGCTTCAAATGGTACACTGAAAAAGGTTTCACCTGAAAAAGCCACGATCAGAATCTGGAATGGTAAAGAGTATGACTATTATGGTCCAAAGAGCTCAAATGATCCGGCAGATACAACGTACTACACAGTGGTTATTGACGAAAAAACCGGAACAGGAACAGATGAAGTAAAGGTAAGTGAAGTTTATTACCTTACAGTAAACTGTCAGGAAGGTTCCGGAGTCATCACACAGAATGCAACACTGGGGCTTGACAAAATGACAAGTTCAGATCCATCTGCATTGCCTTCAAGAAAGCGTGGAAAAGAAAGTCAAAACACGTATACGCTTGGAGATTTCTATCAGGTAAGTGATGTGTCCATCACACCGGAAGGAAAGGATAAAACTACTATTGTCAAAAGTGGAACAAATGATGCGATTGATCTGCTTCTGAAGGCGAAGGTTGCGGTTCCGGACGAATATAAGAGTCAATTCGAAACCTATGCTAAGAATGATCCGGTTTATTTCCGGTTTGCGGTCCGAATGCATAATACAAGTCAGGATGATACAGGGACAGAACAGATCCTGACTCAGGATATAAGGGTATCTTCGGTAAAACTTGGTGAGAATACACTTGCGGAACAGGATTATACATATGAGGTTTCTAATGGAGTACTGTATTTTACTGTGAAAAACAAAAAAGGTGTTGATTTCTCAAATGTAAATATAGAAACACAGCTGAGATTAAACTATGCAGGAGAGATGGATGCCCAGTTCCCTATGAGAAAGGGGAATGATTCAACATCCGGAATTACATTTTCGGTAAATGCGGCAATTGCCTATAGTGAAAACAGTCTTGACGGAAGTTTAATGAATGGTTCAAATGAAAACAGTCAAAAGTTCTATCGCGAAAAGATAAACTCAGTGCGAATAAATTATTATGCATATGACACCGCATCAAACGATGGAAATGTAAGCCAGCTTGGCATTAACGGAAAAGAGGTGGCTGATCAAGGTGGAGTTGCCATTACGACACAAGGTATTTATAATGCGACGGATATAGCAGGACTAAACACGACAGATGTAGAGAATGAATCGTATCCTTACTATCTGATAGGAAGCCTGGAATTGCAGAAGAAGACGACAGACAGGAGTGGGAATACAGCATATCAGACGGTGAATATGTCGGATTATATGAGCTCAGTCAGCTTAAATAATGAGGAAGCAAAAACTCTAGGAGAAAAGTACAAATTTAAAATCCAACTGACAAATGAGCAGGTAAGTAATTTGGCTACCGAACCGCTCAAGATTGATTTTTCCTATTTTGTCAAATCAGATACGTCTCTTGAGGCGTTGGGTGATCAGTCTCAGTACGCCAACTACAAGGTAATCCTGACCGCCCACCTTGCAAATAAGTCTGGAATAGCCCTGATTGAGGATGTGTCGGATTATCTGATCTACACGAATGCGAAGTTTTATAATGGTATTATTTCCACGAGAGATTTTGACGAGAAAGAGAACAAGTGACTGCGGCAATCCCGCAGGATGTTTTCTTGCAATAAGCGGTAAAGCATGTTATGATCCGTAGATATTAGTGTTTTTAGGAGATGAGGATACTTGAAGAGAAGATCAAACCTTCGGTTTGAAGCAATTTTATTATCCGCCGGCCTTGCGCTGGCGGGAATCAGCGGGTCAGCGGTCAGGCCGGTTTTGGCTGAAGAGCAGAGTGAGGGCGCACAGTCGGATGCAAATGCCGAGATCGTGGAAGAGCCGGATACCAAGGCAGCGCCGGAGTCTCAGGAAGAGGCGGCTGAGCCGGAGAGCCAGGGACTGCTGGATTCGCTGGAGATCGTAGAGGATGAGAAGACAGAGCTGATTCTTCCACAGGGACATGTGCCGGTGCCGGTTTCGGAGTTTCTGCCGATGCAGGAGCGGGAGGATATGCTGTTTTTGAATCCGCATGAGGAGCTGTACCTGCTCCATATTATGAATGATTCCGATGAAAAAGTCGGGTATACGGTTTTTCTGAATCAGGCTTTGGAGGAGTCGGATGTGGCGCTGTACTGCTTTGATTCAGAGAAAAATCAGGTGACAGATGCGCAGCCGGTGGAAGGGGTGCTGCAGTTCCTGCAAAAGCATACCGTTCTTTCGCTGGATGCGGATGCTTCTTCAGATTACCTTCTCGTGATTTCGCATGCAGGGCAGTATGAGGAGCTGGGATATACCGCGAAGCTCTCAGAGATGCAGCCGCAGGATGCCACGGAAGCAGATACAGCCGAAGATGAGAGTGAGACCATGACCGGGGAGACAAAGCAGGAGAGCGGGACAGCTGCAGTGCTGGATTCTGTGCGCGTGGACCCGGATTTGGAGCTGGAGACGGTACCGGCTGCTTTTGCCGGTTATCTGGACGGGCCGGAGCTTTATTCCATCACGCTGTGCTACTCGGATGGGTCAGAGCTGCCGCTTGGCAAAGAGGATGAGCGCTATACGGTATCTGTCGACTACACAGATGAAAAGGATGAGGCGGGAGCCGTTACTAGAACGTATCATGCGGGTGTGACAGAGCATGCTTCCGGGAGGACGTTTGAAGCCGCCGGGAGCGTTACCTTTGGTGTAAGAGAGCCGGTGGAGATCCGGACGGAGGAGATGACGACCGTGGCACTGGAAGGGAAAAGAAAGTGGGCGATGGCGCAATCAGTCCCGGCGGTTACCGGCCGCTATGCGCTGAACAGTGATCAGGCGGTGGAATGTATGTACTACATGGCGGAGGATGGCGATGGAGAGGTCGTCCGCGCAGAGGACGCATTCCGGCTTCAGGCGGGCGTCACCTACAGATTTCTGATTAAACTGAGCTGAGAGAAAACCGTTGCTTTTGCAGCGGTTTTTAATTCGGTAATAGGGGTCAAAATACCTTTTGACCCTTGTATCATGAAATATAATAGTAGGCAGAATTCGAAAAGTAAGGTAAAATAAATTTTGTGTTTAAAGGAGGTGCTACTACGCTACAATATCTATTTCACCCACCCCGTCCATATGATTCCATCCTTACGCTTCGGCTTCGCCGCAGGTTTTCGGCAGCGCTGGCGGCGCTGATGGTGACGCTGGTGGCAGTTGTGTCGGCGACCTATGCATGGTATATTTATAACACGAGCCGGCATACCACGAATGTGCGTATGGCAGCGGGCGCAGGGTCGAACCTGCAGATCAGTAATTCCTATGACGGGACGTACGGATCGGCGGCGGTGCTTGAAAGCTTTGCAGGGCGGCTGACACCGGTATCGACGAACCGCATCAGTGGTGGCTTCTAGAAGGTGGAGCGGTTCACGGAAGGGAGCGACAGCCAGCCGGATCTGGTTGCGAGCATTTTCGGGAGCGGGGAGCGGACGGACTACTATCATACGAGCCTCTATTTGCGGACGACCGGATCGGCGACGGATATTTATCTGGCTAATATCGGTTTTGAGGACAGCAATGAGAACCGGCCGATCTCTTCGGCGATCCGTGTCGGGCTCGTCATACATCAGCCGGGGCGGCAGACCGCGGTTGCGGATGAATACATATTTTCGATCAGTGACAGGAAGAATCCGGAGGCCCAGTACAATACGGCGACGGGGCAGGAGGGCTATGTGCTGGACTGTACGAGGACGGACGGCAGCACGGTGCGCTTCACACCATATACCTCAGCGGAGTGGTGTGACTACAATCAGAATACCGGAGCAGTGACGCTGAAGGATCAGTCTCTGAAGCTCTGCACGATATCCGGCACAGACACGGGACAGGCCGGGACGCCGGTGCAGGTGGAGCTCTACATCTGGCTCGAGGGCTGCGATGAGGACTGCACCGCGAACCTCGCAGATCAGACCCTGCGGAATCTGGCGGTATCGTTTGCCGGAGTTGTGCAGTAAAAGAAAAGAAACTACGATTGAGAAAGGAAGGCGGGAGCATGAATAACGAAGTAAAAACGCTGAAGAAATCCTTTGTGATGGCGATTTTGTCGCTCCTGCTTCTGCTCGTCATCGCGACGGGCGCGACCTACGCCTGGTTTACGTTTACCGGAATCACTTCGACGAATGTGACACCGATGGGCGGTACGGTGGGCAGCGGAGATACCGTGCTGCTGATTGCGAATGCCGAGGGAGGCCCATTTGATAAGACGTGTCAGCTGAAGCTCACGGCCGATCCGGACGCCTTACGCCCGGTGTCGACGGCCGATCTGGGGCATTTTTACCGAGTGACAGCGCAGGATAAGGAGGGCATCGCAATGCTCTACGAGAGCGCGGACCGTCAGATCAGTGAGAGCGTGCTGTACGGTACGGTGTATCTGCAGTGCAAAAATGCGCCGTGCGACGTATATTTTAATAAGAAAGAACTGAAGCTGGGGAGTGATCCGCAGGCACTGGCGGCGATGCGGCTGGGACTTGTGATCACATCGAAGTCCGGCAAAGAGACTTTTATCTTTAAACTGGATGATCTTGGATCCACCGGGAGCGCGACGTCGGTGAAGACGGTTCCGCGAAGCCTGACGGTGGTCTCCTCCATCTCCGGAAACGGGACGGCGAACTATGTGGACGATCCGGCGAAGGAGCTTGGCGGCTATATGGCCGTGGCGGGGGAGCATGAAAATGAATATAATCCGGGAGCCAGTAAGCTCGTGAGTCTGGAGGCTGACGAGGTGGCGACCGTTTCATATTATCTGTATCTGGAGGGCTGCGATGAGCAGTGCTCGAATGCGGTACAGAATAAGAGCTCGGAAATTCAGCTGGCATTTGCCGGAGTGGATGCGACGGGTGAACAGAAAGGGGAGAGGGGATGAAACATGCGTTCAGGACCTGGTTCCTGAGTGTTACGATGCTGGCGGCGGTCCTTTCGCTGGCGGCGGCGACCTATGCATGGTTCACATCGAACCGTGCGGTCGGGACGAGTACGGCTACGGCGCGCACCGGCGAGGAGACGCTGACCCTGCAGCTGAGCTCATCGGGCGGAAGTGCATTCCGCGATATGCAGACGGCGGCGATCACACAGGTGAACCGGACGTCAACTGCGAAGCTGCTTCCGGTGTCGACGTCGGATCTGGTGAATTTTGTCTATGCGCCATCGACGGTCGCAGACCAGGCCGTTCATTTTGAAAAAGTAGAAAATGAAGCTTACTATTATCATGGACGCATTTATCTGCGGGCGTCCGGCGAGGGCTTTTCCGGCAGCCAGGTGATGAACCTGTATCTGGATCAGAGCGAGAAGCTGCTCGGGAAAAATGTGGACGGGCGGCTTTTGAACGCGGCCCGGCTCGGCCTCGTATTTGACGGGGATACGGCGAAGCCGATCATCCTGCGTCTTTCTGAGTCTTCGAATCCTTCGGACATGCAGAGCAATAATACAGTAGTAAACGGGACGAAGCTGAACGGCAGCCAGGTGCTCCGGTACCGAAACGGCTCCGTGAGCGCGGTGAGTGACCCGAGTGTTCCGGTCGCGGACTATGCGATGGATGCTTCCTCCGGACTGCCATCCCGCACACTGCTTTCGATGCAGATCGGGAAAAACTATTCTCTGGACATCTATTTTTATCTGGAGGGCTGTGATCCGGACTGCACCGATTCGGTGAGCTTTAATACGGCGGATCTGCAGCTGTCCTTCTACGGTGTGCTCGCCGGGGAGGAAAGCCGATGAGAAAGAAACAGACGAATCTGAAAACGATGCGCACGCGGGTGTACACGTCGCTGCTGCTCGTACTGCTGGCGCTCGTCGCGGTGACGGCGGCTACAGTGGCGTGGTTCTCGATCGCGGACAATACGAGGGTCCGCACGATGGGACTGCAGATTATTGCAGACCCGGACCTGCGGATGGATCTGGATGCGCACGGCACGATCGGCGAGTATGTGAAGACGCTCTCATTTGAGCAGATCGCGGCACGGATCCAGAAGGAGAAAGGGTTTTCGATGAAGACGACGCCATTAAAGCCGGTGACGACGTCGGATGCGAAGGTATTTACCTATGAAAATGGAAGTACGGCGTCAGATAAGAGCGGATCCTATCTGGAATTTACTCTGCACTTTATGGCAGAGAAGGATATGCTCGTACATCTGACGAGTGCAAACAGCAAGGACGGCGAGTCGGACGGCACGGCGGTGACGTCAAAGCAGGAGAAGCTCCCGGAGGCGATGCGGATCAGCTTTACTGCGGATGGAAAGACGTGGGTGTATGATCCAGGCATGGGCGATACGTCCGCTGCGGAAAACGGGCTGAGCAGCTTTGGGCTGCCGGTCGCGGGAGCGATGAAGCTTTCCGGTAAGAACGCGCTGTTTTCGCTGAAGGAGCATGTTGACAAGCCGGTCATTGTGCGTATCTGGATGGAGGGGACAGACCCCGCCTGCACAGATGAGCTGCAGCAGGCCGACTACGAGATCCGGCTTCGGTTTACCGGGGAGACGGAGGAAGAAAATCAGAGCGCACAGAGTGAATAACAGGTGCGGGAGAAGGAGAAACGATTATGAAAATTTTGAAACGGGCAGGTACAGTTGTGCTCAGTGTGATTTTGTGGGCGATCATTCTGGTCGCGGCGCTGTATGCGTTCACGACGATGGCGACGAGGGACAATCAGAACGTTGCAAATATATTTGGCTATACGCCGCTGACGGTACAGTCGGATTCCATGGTACCGACGTTTGCTTCGGGCGATCTGATTTTTATCAAAAAATGTGACCCGGCGACGTTGAAGGAAGGGGATATCATCTGCTTCCACACGATTATCGACAATGAATATGCTTTGAATACGCACCGGATCAAGTCGATCGAGTCGGTGGGCGATGCGAGAAGCTATACGACGATCGGTGACAACAACAATGGCATCACCGATCAGCATGTGATCTCAGACGGAGACATCGTCGGAAAATATGCGGGACATCTGACCGGGTTCGGAAAGGTGATGGATTTCCTCTCGAGCAGCACGGGCTTTCTCATCGTGATCATCCTGCCGATGATGCTGTTCTTCATTTATCAGATCTATCATCTCATCACGATCAGTATCCGCCTGAAGCGTGCTCTGGCTGTGGAAAATGCGCGCGCAGCGGAAATGGCGCGGATGGAGGCGGCGCAGAAGATGATGCCGCAGCAGCCGCAGATGAGACAGCCGATGCCGCTGCAGGGAATGCCGGGAGTAGGTGCAGGGGAAGGCAATCCGGAGGCGGCTGCCGCAAGAAGTGAGGCGGAGCAGGCACTCGCGGAAGCGAAGCGAATCAGGGAAGAGGCTGAGGCGATCCGCGCGAAGGCTGAGGCGGAGCAGGCGCTCGCAGAGGCGAAGCGGATGAAAGAAGAGGCGGAAGCGATCCGTGCCAGGGCACAGGCAGAGCTTGAGAAGGCGAAGGGTGAGAAGCCTGACGGGGAGGATGCAAAGCAGTGAGTGAGTTTCTGAAATTTGCGTATGAGCTGCTGTCTCAGGTGCTCTACAATATCGTACAGTGGCTGGCAGCCTTTGTGAAGCTGCTGCTCACGGGCTGGGTGGAATATTTTCTGATTTTCCGGACCTACTTTCCCACCTTAAATATTCCGGCGAAGATTTTGTCAGTGCTGCTCATGCTCGTGCTTATTGCGATCCCAGTGCTCATCGCCGTGCTCCTTGTACGGCACCTGATCATGCGGCATAAGCTGAAGATGGACAAGACGGACAATGCGGAGCTGTACCGTGAGATCGGACGGCTGAATAAGCAGGTCATTTCGCTCGTTGATGAGAAAAACCGCATTCTCGCCCTGAAGGTCAATGCGATGGGCGGTACGGCGCGCATTCCGTATGTGGGGGCTTCGGCACTTGCCGACGATGTGCTTCCGACCGTGGGAAATGTGACCGGAAATGTACCGGCAGCGGGCGGCGTGGCTGTGGCAGGCGGAAATGTGAAGCTTGACGCATCGGAGAGCTTTGCTGAGGCAGCGGCGACGGCGGTCGTCAACGCGAAGGAAAGGGTCGAGGAGGCGCAGCGCAGTCAGGTACACCGTTTTCCGAAGCTTACGCTTGTGGATGAGAAGTACCACGGCTATGTGGAGCCGGCCTATGACAACGGGATCTCCCTGGAGGAATTTACCGAGGGCTACCGGCTGTATGCCGCGAGCAATCTGCAGCTGTATTATACGCAGGAGATCGTACGGCGCTTTGTCGCTGGTATGGCATCCAGTAAGCTGCTCATTCTGGAGGGTATCTCCGGTACCGGTAAGACGAGTCTTCCGTACTCGTTCAGCCGCTATATGAACAATCCGGCGACGATCGTTTCCGTGCAGCCGTCGTTCCGTGACCGGACAGAGCTGCTCGGCTATTTCAATGAGTTTTCGAAGCGGTTTAATGAGACGGAATTTCTGCGTGCACTGTATGAAGCAAATTATCGTCCGGATCCGACGCTGATCGTGCTGGACGAGATGAACCTTGCACGTATCGAGTATTATTTTGCAGAGATGCTCTCCGTGCTCGAAATGCCGAGCAAGGATGAGTGGGTGCTTGATCTCGTGCCGACGGCATGGCAGGGCGATCCGGAGCGCTTAAAGGATGGCAAGCTGCCTGTATCGGATACGACGTGGTTCATCGGTACGGCGAACAATGACGACTCGACGTTTACGATCACGGATAAGGTCTATGACCGTGCGATGCCGATCGAGCTGAATGACCGTGCCGATGCGTTCGAGTGTGAGCTGCACCCGCAGTGCTTCATCACCGCAGAGCATCTGCAGGCGCTCTTTGAGCAGGCGAAGCTCGACCATCCGATCAGCAAGGAGATGCTGGATAATCTGGAAAAGCTTGACAGCTATCTTTCCACGCGGTTCAAGCTCTCGTTCGGTAATCGTATCATCAAGCAGATGTATGATTTTGTGCCGGTCTATGTGGCCTGCGGCGGAACGGAGCTCGGCGGTATGGACTATATCATTGCACGTAAGGTGCTGAAGAAATTTGAGAGTATGAACGTCAATTTCGTGCGCGACGAGATCACGGGACTGATCGAGTATATCGAGAAGCTGTTCGGCGCGGCGGGTATGCCGGACAGTGTGGATTATCTGAGACGGATTCAGAATCTGTACTAATGGGTTAGGAGAACAGGCCAGATGGCAAATACAATCAGTGAGTTATATGAAAAATATGCGGAGCAGGTAGAAGGCGCGCTCGAGGAAGACCGGTATTTTCAATACCTGTTCGAGATGGTGCAGGCCGGGGAGAATACGATCGATCAGAAGAACCGGGTACTGCACAAGGTCGTCGATGAGACGTGGCTGAAGGTGATCGAGGAAGGCATCGACGCGATTTTCAATATCGTGGACAAGCCGCGCAGGTTCATCACGACATCGGAGGAGGTCGTGCCGGTCGCGCTGGCGAAGAAGATCACAGCGGACAGTGTGCGCCATCTGAGCATGAATACGCAGTTCATCGCAAGTGATGAGAACGGCGATATTCAGCCGACGCGCGTGCTCAATGTCACGACAGAAGAGAGCTATGACCTGTATGAGAACCGGTTTATCTATCATCTGATTCAGCGCCTGTTTGCATTCGTGGACAAGCGGACGGATGTGATCTTCTGGTCGACCGGTGACGAGACCTGCAATGTGATGACGATGGAGAGCAAGGTCGATGATGCCTACGAGGAGATCTCCTACAAGATCGAGATGACGATCAAGAACCGCCAGAGCTACGCAGAAAATGACAGCGACAATATGGAGATCTTCAAACGGATCGACCGCCTGCGCCGGATGGTGCGGACGCTGCGGTCAAGCGCGTTCTGTGAGATCATGTCGGGCTGCGCGAAGGTACACAGCCCGATTCAGCGGACGAACCTGATGATGAAGGATCCGAGCTACCGCACCTGTTACAAGCTGTGGCAGTTCATGGAGAGCTACGATGACGTCGGCTATACGATCGAGGAGCGGGACACGGCGCTGGAATTTGATGAAGAGTACCTGCTGCAGATGTACACGAACATGATCACGAATTATACGGTGTTCAAGAGCCTTCTGGAGTCAGATCCGCGCAAGATGTCGGAGCTGGCGGAGAAGAAGTATGAGCCGGTGAGACCGAAGTTCGTCAGGGAGATCAAAGAAGAGATTGTCGAGGACCGGAATATTCCGGATGTGGAGATCCGACAGGTATTCGTCGAGGAGGTCACACAGGCACAGCTTGAGGCGGAGGAGAAGCTGAAGCAGGAGACGGAGCGCTGCCAAGAGCTGGAACGTCAGAACGGCGATCTTGAGTGGGAGAAGGAGACGCTCTCCGGGCAGCTGGATTTTGAGACGCAGGCGCGGATACAGGCAGAGCAGCAATCAGATGTGCTGCAGGCGCAGCTCGATGCGGTGCAGTCCGAGCTGGAGACCGGGCAGGGTGAGAAGAAGGCGCTGGAGGAGCAGCTGCATGAGGCAGAGCTGGCAAAGGAGGCCGCTGAGCGCCATGCCGAGGAGGAGATGGCGACAGTGCGCCGGGAGGCGGATGAGCTCGTCGCCTCGGTGAAGAAGCAGGCGGAGCAGGAGCTGGAAGCGGCCAAAGCACAGGCAGAAGCGGATCTGACGGCAGTAAAACAGGAGTCGGGGCGTGCGCTTGCAGAGCTGAAACATCAGACGGAGGAGGCGCGGGTCATCGCAGAGAAGGAGACTGCCGAAGCGCTGGCTGCAGCGCAGCAGCAGGCGGAGCAGGAGCGTCGGACTGCGGAGCTGGATGCGCAGAAGGTGCTAAAGGAGACGAAGCAGGAAGCACAGGAGAAGCTGACGGCCGCCCAGAAAAAGGCAGAGCGTGCCGAACTGGAGCGTGAGGCGCTGCAGGCACAGCTGGATGCACTGCGCAGGGAGCTGGCAGCAGAAAAAGAATGGTCTGCCACCGTGCTCGCAGATGCGAAGCGTGAGGCGGCGGCAGCACTGGAGGCACAAAAAAGGGCGCAGGAAGAGACGATCCGGGATGCCGAGCGCAAGGCGGTGCAGGAGGCAGAGACGGCACGCCGGGAAGCAGCCAGCGAGATCCGTGCGGCCCGAAGAGAGGGCGAGCGGAGGCTTGCAGAGGCGCAGCGCAGCCTTTGGGAGTCAGAGAAGGAAAGGTGCGAGGTGCAGGAGCGTCTGAAAAAGCTCACTGCAGCTGCGGCGCAGGCAGGAGCTGCCGGTGCAGGCCATCGCCGGTTCGGGCGCAAAAGGTAAGGAGTATTTATGGTAAAAAAATTCCTGTATACGTTGATCAATACCGTTTCGCTGCTGATCATTGTGGCGGCGGTCGCAGTGCTGGTGCTTGTATTATTTACACCGTCCGGGCAGGCGCCGCAGGTGCTTGGCTATACGATGCTGCGTGTCACGACTGGGAGCATGGAGCCGACGTATGCGATTGATACGTTAATTGTAGTGAAAAAGGAAGCGCCCTCTGCGATTCAGGAGGGCGATATTATTTCCTTCTATTCTTCTGACCCGGCGTTGGACGGGGCAGTGAATACACATCGTGTGACTGCGGCAAAGGCGCAGCCGGACGGCAGCTACCTGTACCGGACGAAGGGCGACGCCAACAATGTGGAGGATGCATACGAGGTGCACTCGAATTATCTGCTCGGCAAGGTAGTAGGTTCCTCACTTCTGCTCGGCAAGCTCTCCCGTCTGGCCGCGAATCCACTGATCTTTGTTCCTGTGATTCTCGTGCCGCTGTTTGTCATTTTGCTGACAAATCTGCTGCGTACGATCCGTCTGGCCGGAAAGATCGCAAAGGATGAGGAGCAGGCGGCGGTGCGCGAGGCGATCGAGGAGCTGAGGAAGAAGCGGGAAGCGGCGCAGATGCCGTCTGGTCAGGAGGCGCAGACGGACGGGCCGGTAAATCCGGATGCGCGGTCGTAAGCGCCTGACGGTATGACAGGGAATGAGTAAATCAGGCCGGGCAGATGGCTGCGGGTCTCTGATTTCGGTAAGCGCTTTACATATGGGAAAAAATGGGATAGAATAGTGCCGAAAGTACAGACAGAGTAAATTTGCACACAGGAAAAGACAGGAGGATACAGGATGTATTGCTATAGAAAAGTGACCGATGATCTTTACTGGATCGGAGGAAATGACCGCAGGCTGGCGTTGTTCGAGGGTGTTTATCAGATTCCGAGAGGTGTTTCTTACAATTCTTATCTGCTGATGGATGAGAAGACTGTCCTGCTGGATACCGTGGATAAGGCGGTAAAGGGTGTCTTTTTTGAAAATATCGAGAAGGTACTCGATGGACGGAAGCTGGATTATCTCGTTGTGCATCATATGGAGCCGGATCATTCGGAGGCGATCTGGGAGGTCGTAATGCGGTATCCGGAGGTAAAGATCGTCTGCAACGCAAAGATCGCGCAGATGATGAAGCAGTTCTTCTCCTTTGATGTGGATGCGAGAGTCGTACTCGTAAAGGAGGGCGATACGTTTCATACCGGTAAGCACAATCTTGTATTCGTATCCGCGCCGATGGTACACTGGCCGGAGGTCATGGTTTCTTATGATACAACGGATAAGATTCTGTTTTCCGCAGATGCATTTGGAACGTTTGGCGCTCTGAACGGCGCACTCTTCGCAGACGAGGTCGATTTCCCGCGCGATTATCTCGATGAGGCGAGACGGTACTATACAAATATTGTCGGAAAATATGGTGTACAGGTACAGGCGCTGTTGAAGAAGGCGGCGACGCTGGATATTCAGATGATCTGCCCGCTGCATGGCTTCGTATGGAGAAAGGATATCGGCTGGTATCTGGACAAGTATATGCACTGGAGCTCTTACACACCGGAGGAGCAGGGTGTCGTGATCGCGTATGCGTCGATTTATGGAAATACGGCGAACGCTGCGGATCTTCTGGCATGCAGGCTGCGCGAGCGCGGTGTTCGCACCGAGGTATTTGATGTGTCTGTGACACCGGCCTCTGAG
>OLNW01002546.1_pt1 | contig 15483 bp, 9 predicted proteins | sample 1672121 | NCBI WGS metagenome assembly OLNW01 (sample SAMEA3136648, study PRJEB25190) | human gut metagenome
CATGCAGAGAAGGGACAACCAAGGAGGCAGGTTACTGATGCGGACTCCCGCACGCCCACGACTACCCGACGGGGACTGTGTTTTCATCTCTGGTACCCGCATTGTAGCACGCGCGAATGCCTCCCGCCATCGCTGCTGACATGGCGCGACCGGGATTCGCTCCTCGACGCATCTGCGTGCATACTGCCTTCTCGATTTCGAAACTTAAAAATAACTCGAGTTTCGAAACCGAGAAGGAGAGTTTAAGCGAGATACGACATCAGCTCCGAATCGACGCTAGAGAGGGAGCTCGCGCCGCTTCTGTCCATCAGGGATGCATTCCCGAAGGCCCTCATCGCCCGCGTAGGAGTTCGAACGCGCACAAATCGATCTGGACGCAAGCGAAGCCCCCCAGCCAGCTCCGTGACTCGTGGGAAAGCCACCTGAGACTACTCACTTTGGCCACAGCATGGCAGGAAGCTGTCGTGCGCTACAGCAGCCGGTATGTGCGGCCTTCGTAGTCAATGACGCCTTCCTTGCGCAGCTTCGAGAGCTCGTTTGACAGCGCGCTGCGGTCGACGCTGAGGTAGCTTGCCAGCTTGGTCTGGCTGTAGGGGATGGCGAAGGCGCGGGTGCCGGCCTTCTTCTGCTGCTGCGATAGGAAGGCGAGAATCTTGCCCCGTATGGTCTTGGGAGTCATGGCTATGGCGCGGTGGTTCATGTCCAGGTTGCTTAGCGCCAAGGCGCGCATGAGGTTCGAGGATATGTGCGCGTGGCAGCCGCACTGCTTAGGGCAGGAATGGATGATGCGTTCGGCTTTGAGCAGCACCACCTCGCAGGCCGTATCCGCCAGCACGTCGATATCGAGGGGTTCCATGCTGCAGGCGTAGCCGTGCGCGAAAAGCGAGCCGGGCCCCAGCATCTCCAAGATCGTCGTCTCGCCCCAGGCATCCGAGACCTCGATCCGTACGCGCCCGGACAGGACGACGCCGAGGTATTCGGTGGGCTGGCCGGCGCGCATGATCCGCTCCTCCCGGCTGAAAACCCTTCTTGTCGCCCCAAGGCAAGGCAGCATCAGCTTCGCTTCGTCTTGGGTTATGCCGGCGAATAGCATCGAAGAAGAAGTAGGGATATCAAGCATTGGTTTCACCTGTAGGTTCTACAACAGAAATGTATGTGATACCACAGTATAGTGTAGTTGCTTCGAAAACACACCCCCGAGTAGAGGAGCGCGAAATGACTGACGAGAACATGTTTTGCTTCCAGTGCGAGCAGACGGCGGGATGCACCGCCTGCACCGGAGCTGCTGGCGTGTGCGGCAAGACCGCCGACGTGGCTCGGCTGCAAGATGATTTGACCGGGACATTGGTCGCCTTGGCCCGAGCCGAGAGCGGCGGAAGGGGGGATACCGAATCCGACGGGCTTATGCTGGAGGGCATGTTCGCCTGCGTGAGCAACGTCAGCTTCGACCCTAAGGCCATTGCCGCTCTTGAGCGTCGCGTTCGCGCGAAGGCTATTTCCCTGGGCGAATTTAGCTCGTACGACATGGGCTTGCTGTGGGACGCGCAGGAGGATATCCGCAGCTTGAAGAGCCTGCTGCTCTTCGGCATGCGCGGCGTGGCGGCATACGCCTATCATGCGCAGGCGCTGGGGAAGTCGGACCCTGTTGTGTCGACGTTTCTCTACGAAGGCATGAGGGCCGTCGGCTCCGACCTGGGCATGGACGAGCTGCTGCCTTTGGTTCTCAAGTGCGGCGAGGTCAACTTAGCCGCCATGGCCGCTTTGGAGGAAGCGAACGTCTCCGCCTACGGCAAACCCGAGCCTGCGACGGTTGAGCTCAAGGTCGAGGCGGGACCCTTCATCGTGGTCACCGGCCACGACCTGCACGACCTCAAGCAGCTTCTGGAGCAGACCGAAGGCCGCGGCGTGAACGTGTACACCCACGGCGAGATGCTCCCCGCGAACGCTTATCCCGAGCTGCGCAAGTATCCGCATCTGAAAGGCAACTACGGTACCGCGTGGCACAACCAGCGTAAGGAGTTCAAAGACCTTCCCGCGCCTATCCTGTGGACGACCAACTGCTTGGTGAAGCCAGACGAGTCGTATGCCGACCGCGTGTTCACCACCGGCCCTGTGAGTTTCCCGGGCGCGCATATTGTCGAGGCGGGCGAAAACGGCGCCAAGGACTTCTCTGCCCTTATCGACAAAGCACTGGAGCTGGGCGGTTGGGACACTGATCGGACCTTTGCCGGGATCAACGGCGGCACCAGCGTCACCACCGGATTCGGCTACGACACCGTGATGAGCGTTGCTCCCGCCGTCATCGATGCGGTCAAGTCCGGCGACATCAAGCGCTTCATCCTGCTGGCGGGCTGCGATGGCATGCGCAAGGAGCGCAGCTACTACACCGACTTCGCCAAGCTCGCCCCCTCCGACTCCGTCATCTTGACTCTGGCCTGCGGCAAGTACCGTTTCAACGACCTGGATCTGGGCAGCATCGACGGTATCCCGCGCCTGCTGGACGTCGGCCAGTGCAACGACGCCTACGGTGCGATCAAGATCGCGCTCGCGCTGGCGGATGCCTTCGGTTGCGGTGTGAACGATTTGCCGCTTTCCATGGTGCTCTCCTGGTACGAGCAGAAGGCGGTGTGCATCTTGCTCACGCTGCTGCATTTGGGCATCAAGGGCATCTACCTGGGCCCCACGCTTCCGGCGTTCGTGAGCCCTGGCGTGCTGCAAGTGCTGGTGGACAACTACGGCATTCGTCCCATATCCATCCCCGAGGCCGACCTTGCCCAGATCATGGGCTAGCCGCTCTTTTCGAACAGAACCCATTCTCGTTCCCCGAAGCAGGACGGCATCGTTGGTCCCTGGAATGTAATTCCAGCAGAAACTATCGATCAAGCGGCAGGGGCTTATCCCGCTCGGCAGTATCGGGATTCCAGGCTGCCGCGAAATCGTCGTCCATTCCCTTGCCGATGATGCCGCTACGAATTCGCTTTCCATACCGAGAGCGTGATCTGCGGCCTTGAGTATTCATCGAATTCCTCCTCTGATTCGGTATCGAAGGAGCAGACGACGCGAACGGGGGTGTCGTTGCTGTATACGCGGACACCCTCGTAGAACGACCCTGCCAGGAACGTCTCTTTGAAATCGACGGGGATAGCAGACGTTGCAAGCAGCTCGGGGTCGGCAACGGATATGTTCAGGCCGCTGAGCGGGGCGTTAAGGGTCTGGAAGTCTCGCTCAGCTTGGCTCAGGTTTTCCTCGAGGCTCGCCGCGACATCGACGTCTTCGCAATAATTGATCTCAGTAATCGTCCCGTATTCGTCGAAGGTCAAGTAGACGTAAGCCCCCTCCCAGCTGTAATCGCCTTCTTGCAGATAGCCTCTCACGTGATAGCCGTAATCTTTGTACTTCTCGTACGGGTCATCTGCCGAAACGCGTTCGCATACCTGCGCCAGCGCGTTTTCCGCCATATCGATTTGCTCGGCGGCGAGGGCGATCTTCTCCTGCGTCTCCTGGCTTCCCTGGGCGTATTGCGGAATGTATATCGCAATAAGAACCAGAACGGGCACGATTGAGAACGCAATCAATTGCTTCTTGATGTTTGGAACGGGAACGCCGTAGGCATCAGCCATCGCCTCGGCGTTGTTCGCGCTTTCCGAAAGCATGTCTGCCGCCGTGCTTACCGCGCCAACCGCTCCCGCGACCTGGGCCGCGCCACCGAGAGCCTGAGCCGCCTTGTTGTCGCTTTTTTGCAGCAGACGCCCCGCCGCCTGCGTCGCAAGCACGCCGGCAACTTGAGCCGAACGGTCGCTTTGAGTCTGCCTTAACGTAAGGCGATTCTGCAGGTCAAGCCATTGCTTTCCGCGCATGCCGAACTTCGGGCGAAGCGCGCAGAAGCAGAACACGGCAACGCAGAGAGCGACAAGGGCGATCCCGGTATTGATTCCGGTCGGCTGGAAGCCGTCGTTGTGGAAAACCAGGTCGTCGATCATTTCCAACGGCACGATAAGGGCGCACAGCGCAAAGGACATGATGAGCGCCCGCAAGGCGATCTTGGGATACACGCAGTAGCGCTGGATCTGCTTCTTCTCATTTTCGCTGAGTGCCCGCATGCGATGCCTTTCGTATGCTGTCGGGATAAGCTTGGTGCCGATCGGTAGGGAGAGCGACTGCCGCAAGGTCACTGCTGGGCCGGCTCTTGCGGCTTAGACTAGCTTGCCCTTGCTGTGGTCGATCATGTGTTGGATGATCTCGGCCGTCCAGTCGGCGAACTCGCGGTTCTTCGTGACGAGCTTGTCGCCGGCAAGCTCCTGGTAGCTGATTTTCGCCTTGGCATAGCGCGTGACCTTGGATTCCTCCTCGCGGGACAGGCAATCCTCCGTGGTCTTGAAAGCGCCGAGCGCGCGGATCATCTTCGCGTTGAACATGATGTGCGGCTTGTCATTGGCATCGAGGTAGATGAAGGCGGCCTTGGTCACGCCGAGCTGGTTGGCGTGCAGACACGCGACGTTCTCAAGCGACTCAAGCGTGTCGGTGAGGTCGGCGGCGAGTGCTGCGGCTTCCTCGGCAGTGACGGCATCGCAGGGCTGTGACAAGACGGCGTCGTCTTTCACCAGGTCTTTGATCATGAGGGTATCCTCCCATAGGTTGCGAACAAAGCGCGCCCGCAAATTGGGCGCTCGTGTTTGGAATTGTACCACGGAAGGAAAGACTCACCCTCGCTGCGCACGCTCAGAACGAGGGCGACGGCTTCGACGGATGACGCATGTTCGGAGAGTCACTATTCCGAGGGACGATTGTGAGACAATCGAGAGGTGCGATGTCCTCCATGATGTACCAAAAAGCGGACAAGCTCCTAATAGCCGAAGATATCCCAAAAAACACTATCACAAACAAAAGTAAATTGTTGAAAGGGAATTATTCCTATTGGAATCAACCTATAAGGGTTTCATAACAGCGAGCCTTCTGCTCTCTGGCTGATTGCGTTCATACGGCTCGCTCGTCCACCGCCGTATGCCATCGCGCGCGTCATATCCTATCCGCGGCCATTCTCGTTCACTTCAACCGGCGGCTCGTAGAAGGTACCTTCGTTCAGCATCGCGAAGATCACCGTCACCCGATGTCTCGCCAACGCTCGGAGCGCCTGCAAGTGCTTCTTCCCTTCGGCTCGCTTGCGTTCGTAATACGCCCTTGCCAAAGGGTCGCACTGCACCGAACGCTGCGATGACTGCATGAGCGCGTTCTTCAGCCGGCGATTGCCGCCTTTGCGTTTCCTTCTCTTATGAACGCTCGTTCCCGATTCCTCCTTGCGCGGTGCCACACCCGCGTATGATGCCAGATGATTCGAATCGCGAAACCGACCAATATCGCCAATCTCGACGGCGATCAGCGCCGCATACACCGGGCCGACGCCGGGAATGCTCTGCAAAAGATCAACCTCGGGAATCATCTTCGCGCGCTGCTCGATCATCAGATTCAGGCGCTTCTCTTCGGCCAAAAGTTCGATTATGCGCGATGCAATCGAACGTATTTGCTCCTCGATCACCGCAGCACCCGGCAGCATGACAGTTTGTCGGTCGAGCACGTCGAAAACTTGCTCCACCTTCTTCGGGCCGTCCACACAGTGATACTTCAGCTCCGCCGCCCACGTTGACGCGCGAGCGCGGCCCGCCTGGCGAAAGCCAATCGGCCCGCCATAGCGCGCAATCAGTCGAATTTCCAGGTCGTTATGAAGTTTCCTCTTCGAGAAGAGCTCTTCAAGGGGAGGGCTTACCTGATGGATGAAATCATGAAGCCGGTTATAGCAGCGCGTGCGCTCCTCGACGATGTCGTCGCGGCGCGAGGATAGCACCTTGATCTCGGCCATCGACTCAGCCCGATTGCCCACGAACTCGATGTTGCGCGGCGTCGTTCGTGAAGCATCAGCCAGGATGAACGCATCCTTTTCGTCGAATTTATCCTCACCGTACGTTTCAGCGACTTGACGAAAGCGGCGTGGCGACATGTGCGCTACAGGAATATCCATGCTCTTAGCGACGCCCACGACAAGACGGCCGAACGCGCCGAACTGATCGACGATAACGAGAGCAAGCCCGAAATCGCCTGCTTCCTCCAATGCGGCGCGAATCTCCGCCTCCTCCTGAGGAACCTTCCGATTAATCAACGGCTTGTCGCCATGACGGTCCAGGGCGACAATATGGTTCAAAGATTTCCCAACATCTATGCCGCAAAACACTTCGAATGGAGCAATATCGACTTTGTTCAAAGACAACTCCTTCCCAAAAAGGGGACGAAGCCGCCGCGCGCCAACCCTCGACAACATTCCAAAGAGCAAATAGCAGCAACCTTATGAGTGATGAGCGGACGCCGCCGGGCACGGCGGCATGATTCCAAAGGCCATAGGGCGGCAATGTGCATGAGCCTGTACCCGAACCCCGCGGCGGCCATGGGCGGGCCATGCATAGCCGAGCCCAACCGTTAGTATAGAACCAAAGCAGAAAAGAACAATGAGCGAAGACGGCGCCTTGACAAAATAGCGAATTTAACACCAGCTCAGGTGCGGTATCGTGAGAATTAGGAAGGGGAAAGGGTGAATTTCGTCGCCAGTAAAGCCCTATCGAGAAAAGGGCAAACAATGTGAGCATCTTGTTAATTTCTGCTGAAAACTAAAATTAAATGTTTCAAATTGACGGCGTTGTGTATAATGCAAAAGAGTTATTTGGGCGTTGTGAAGCTTGCTTCACGGGTGGCACACTAGCTTTAGGTTTCATCCGTGGAGGAAGTGAAATTGCTCCCAAAGCAGTATCCACATTCCAATAGGAGGAAAAATGACAGCTTGCAAAGACTCCCTTAGCGGGAAGAAGGCAGTGAGCGCGACCCTCGCGGGCGTTCTCGCAGTCGGCATGGTGCCGGCAGCGGCCTTCGCGGCGGAAGCACCCGCCGACGAGGTCCAGAACGACGGCATCGAACTTCTGGACACCACTAGCCCTGTGACCCTGTTCAATGCTGGCACCATTGCGCTGGGCAGCACGTTCAGCCCTGTGAGCGGCCAGACCAACCAGTTTACCGCTAACGCGACCACCGACGGCACCGCGCTCGATCTTGGCACCGTCGCCGTTACCCCGAAGGGCCAGTCTGCGGTTACCGCCACGGGTGATGATTTCAAGGTGACCATCACCAAGAACGGCACCGAGGTGAAGGAAATCAAGACTCCCGGTACCTACACCGTGACTGTTGAGGCTGTCGGCGGCGACTACGAGGGCGGCCAGGTTTCCGCCACCATCACCGTCAAGGGTGCTTCTCTTGCTAACGCAACGCTGTTCCAGGTGAACCCGGATGACGCCAATGACGTTTCCGATACGACGTTCACCTATACCGGCAACGTGCTTGACCTCGGCGTTCAGATCGATGGCAAGGCCCTTAAGGCCGGCACCGACTACACGATCAAGTTTGTGAATGCTGGCGGCGACGCTAACAACGACCCCGCGGTCGAAGTGAAGAACGCCGGTAAGTACTATGCGGTCATTACTGGTCAAGGCAACTTCGTTGGCAACGTCAAGAAGATTGCCAACGTCACGGTCGCTCAGTTCGATCTCGCCAGCGCCACGATTTCTGTCGATGATGTTTACGGCGCAACTGCCGCCAAGCCTTCTACTCCGACTTCTGTCAAGAACGGCTCCGACGTGCTTGCGAACCCGGCTGAAGTCAAGCTGACGCTCAACGATGGCCAGACCTGGGACGCTAAGGGCCAGTACGCCTTCACCGCCAAGGCGGACGGCAACACCAACATCACGGGTAGCAATGCTAATGTAACCTGCAACAAGGTCGACGCAGTTGCCACCTTCGAATATGATGGCGCCGCGTTCCCGACGGAGTTCACCTCCAACAAAGGCGACAAGAAGCCGGTCTACTTCGACCTCGACAAGATCGCCGCTAAGGACGCTGCCGGCAAGGCTGTTGACGAATCCCTGATCGATGTCACCGTCACCGACAAGGATGGCAACGACGCCGCGGCTGATTTCGAGGCTCACAAGGCCGGCACTTACACCGTGAAGGCCGCTATCAACGACGGCACATATACCCTGGGTGGATCCGCTGAGTGCAAGGTCGTCATCAAGGAAGCTACCGTCGTTACTGCCGAGAACGTTGTCGTTAAGTACAATGGCAAGATCGTCACTTCTGTCGAGAAGAATTATGATGGCGATGATATTGTAGCGAGCGACTTCGAGGTGACCGTCACCGACGCCAAGGGCAATGTGATCGAGGGTTCGACGCAGGGGCTTGTCGATGCAGAAGGCAAAGCTGTCGCCGAGGCGCTTAACGCAGGCTCCTACAAACTCGTCATCGAGAACGAGAACGTCGACTTCCAGGGCGAGGCTGTTGTGCCTATCACCATCAACAAGGTTGATCTGAGCACCATCAGGGTCCATGCTGAGCAGAAGGCGTGGCTCGACCATACCGAGAATCCGGTTCTTACCTATGTCCAGAAGGGTACCGAGGTTGCTGACCTTGACCTCGAATACCAGTCTGGCACCGACGAAAATGGCGAGCCTGTGTGGGAGGCGCTCCCCGCTGCCGCTAAGGTGACGGTCAAGGATGCTTCTGGCAAGGAAGTCACCAAGCTTGAGGACGAGGGTATCTACACCATCGAGATCGCGGCTGCAGATGACGACGCTGCTCTGAACTACACGTTCCCGACGGAGGTTTCCATCACGGTTGCGGATGAGGCAAACCTGAAGTTCGCCGACAATGTCGATTCGAGTGCCTGGTACTACAACGAGGTCAACAAGGCTGCCGAACTCGGTCTTATGAACGGTTACGCTGACACCAATCTCTTTGGGCCGAACGACACCATCACTCGTGCTCAGGTAGCACAGGTTCTGTTCAACATGGCTGGCGGTCGCGCCGATATGGACTTTCCCGAGGGCTCTTACAACGAGATCTACGGATATACGTCTTTTGGCGATGTCAATGGCAAGATGTGGTACGGCAAGGCCATCGCGTGGGCTAAGGCTGCTGGTATCGTGACTGGCTACGGCGACGGCACCTTCGCTCCCGAGAACAACATCACGCGCGAAGAGTTTGCGACCATGCTTGCTCGTTATGCTCAGAAGTACGGCAACTACACTGCCGGTAGCGCTGCTGATTTTGCTGCGTATGGCGATGCTTCCGCGGTTGACTCCTGGGCTGCCGAGTACGTCGCATGGGCGGTCAAGGGCGGTTACATGGGCAAGAACACCGACGTTCTCACGCCGCTCGCCAACATGACTCGCGCCGAGGCGGCTGCCATGGTCGTCCGCTACGCTGGCTAAGCTAACTGCCTAAACGAGGCTCATTTTTCGCCTGCTGGGAGCTAATCCCAGCAGGCTGGCCATGGGGCATGCGGGATGCGGGCGCCGCGCAAAGGGCGCGAGCATTCCCCTGCCTCAGGGTCAGCCTTAGGCAATCAATCGCAAGCTGTCGCGTAAGGCTTCGGGTGCGCCGACGCCCCCTCATCCGGGAAACCTGGGAGGGGGCGTCGGCGTTTTCTGACGAAATGCCGGCCCATGTTTTCCCCAGGAGGCTTTTTCCCATGCCCAACCCCATATCCAAGCTGCTCTCACTCGGCGACGGCAAGCGTCTTAGGCAGTATCGCCGTATAGTCGACAAGATTAACTCGCTCGAAGACGGCCTCTCCGCGTTGACGGATGCCGAATTGCGCGCTACGGCCGACCGCCTTCGCGAGCGCGCCGCCGCTGGCGAGGCCAATGAGAGCCTCTTGCCCGAGTCGTTCGCGCTTGTGCGCGAGGCGTCGAAGCGCACGGTGGGGCTGCGCCACTACGATGTGCAGCTCATCGGAGGCATGGCCTTAAACGATGGGTGCGTCGCCGAAATGAAGACTGGCGAGGGAAAGACGCTCGTCTCCACCTCGGTGGGCTTCCTGAACGCACTGTCGGGCGATCCTGTTCACGTCGTCACCGTCAACGATTACTTGGCGAAGCGCGATGCGGAATGGGTTGGCCGCATATACGGGTTGCTCGGCATGAAGGTTGGGCTTATCCAAAACGGCATGGAGCCCGAGGAGCGCAGACCCTCGTACGCCGCCTCCGTCACCTACGGTACCAATTCCGAATTTGGCTTCGACTACCTTCGCGACAACATGGTCTCTTCGCCTCGCGATCGCGTGCAGCGCGGCCATGCGTTCGGCATCGTCGACGAGGCCGACTCGGTGCTCATCGACGAGGCGCGCACGCCGCTTATCATCTCAGGGCTCTCCGGTGCGCCTTCTGCTATCTGCACCACCTTCGCCGAAATCGCGGCTAAGCTCGATCCCGAGAACGACGTTGCCCTCGACGAGAAGCGTCGAACGGTGTACGAAACCGAAAACGGCCTTGCGAAAATCGAGAAAATGCTCGGCAGCGAAGTATATGCCGACCTCTCAGGGGCCACAGCGAACCGGTTACGCCAGGCGCTCAAGGCCCAGTTCCTGTTCAAGATCGACCATGACTACGTGGTCGACGGGGGCGAAGTGAAGATCGTCGATGCCTTCACGGGCCGCATCATGGAGGGCCGCCGCTATTCCGAGGGTCTCCATCAGGCAATCGAGGCGAAGGAACACGTCCAGATTAAACCCGAGACGCACACCATCGCAACCGTCACACTGCAGAACTACTTCCGCTTGTACAAGAAGCTCTCCGGCATGACGGGCACGGCGCTCACCGCCGACAGCGAGCTCGATCATATCTACCATATGCCCGTCGTCCCCATCCCCACGAACAAGCCCGTGATCCGCGAAGACAAGGGCGATTTGATCTTCCGCACTGCCGAGGCCAAGTTCGCCGCCGTTGCCGACGAGGTAGAGCGCCGCCATGCCAAGGGGCAGCCCGTGCTCGTGGGTACGGCTTCGGTGAAGGCTTCCGAGCGGTTGTCAGAGAAGCTAAGCGAACGTGGCATCGGGCACCAGGTGCTTAACGCGAAAGAACATGAGCGTGAGGCTGCGATCGTTGCCGAGGCGGGCCGGCTTGGCGCGGTCACCGTTGCCACCAACATGGCTGGCCGCGGAACCGACATCCTGCTCGGAGGCAACTATGAGATGCTTCGGCAGGCCGCCCTTAAGAAATTCGGTGTGAAAGACGAGGAGTTGGCAGCAGAGTGGCAGCTCCATGCGGCCGACGCCGAGGCAAGGTATATCACCGACCGCGAGGGCTATGCCGTCCGCGTGCTTGGAGGACTGTGCGTTATCGGTACCGAGCGTCACGAGGCGCGGCGCATCGACAACCAGCTGCGCGGCCGCGCCGGGCGACAGGGAGATCCAGGCGAATCCCGCTTCTACCTCTCGCTCGAAGACAACCTTTTGCGCCTTTTCGGGAAGGAGCGCATACACAAGGTTTCTGAGATGATGGTGCAAAGGGGCATCCCTGACGATTCGCCTTTGGAGGACCCGCTGGTCTCGAAGGTGATCACCGCCGCTCAGCAACAGGTGGAGTCGATGCACTTTGCCTCGCGCAAAAACGTGCTCGAGTACGATGATGTCATGGACTTGCAGCGCAAGGCCATCTACGGCGAGCGCAATGCCATCTTGGACGGCAAGAACGTCTGCGAAGGCATGGCCGAGTTCGTGGAGAGCATGGTCGATAGCTTGCTTGAGGAGAACTGCCCTGCCGAGATTCCTTCGGACGACTGGGATTTCGGGACGGTCGACGCGTGGGTTGAGTCGATGACGGGAGAAAAGGGCTACGACGCAAGCGAAATCGAATGCGATCAGGATCCCGATGTGCTTGCCGAAGACGTTCGCAATCATCTGATGAGGGTTTTCGACGAGAAGCGCGAGGCGGTGGGCAATCCTTTGTTCGAGGAGCTCTGCACGCAGATAATGCTTCGCATCATGGACACGCACTGGGTCGCGCATCTTACCGACATGGAGGGCTTGAAAGCGGGCATCGGGCTTCGCGCATACGGGCATCGCGATCCGCTTGTTGAATACAAGGAGGAGGCCTACCAGGCGTTCTCGCGGCTCGTGGATTCCATCTACGAGGATAGTCTGCGCGCCATCCTGCGCTTACCCGCCGAGAGCGCAGGCGCTACCTCTAGCGGGCTTTCCGAGGAGGATAACCCCTTCCGCCCCGAGAGCATGGTGTACTCCGACTCGCGATTGCCCCCCGAGGCCTCGCCGCTCGAGGCACCCGACCCCGCAGGGGGAAATCCGCTCGGGTAGGGGGTAGGCCCGCCTGGGCGATCCCGCAGCCTGCCCGGATAATCGGCAAGCCCGCCTGGGCGATTCCGCAGTCCGCCCAGGTGGCCGAAAAGCTCATAGCCATCAGACGAACACGCCCTCATGAGAGGGCGCGTTCGTCTTTTGCGATGTAAAGGGGCATCGTTGCGACAATGATGCGCGACCTGCCGGTTGGGGTGCCGCCTCCTCGTGTTTTCCTCCCATTGGAAAAAGGCTGGGTGCGGCTTGGCTTTCGCTCATAGCATGGAGAAAACGAGTCGAAGGCAAGGAGGGGGACATGTATCGATTTTTGCCGTTGTTTCGGGGGTTCACCTTGGATTATCGGTTGAAGAGCGCTATCGTCCCATGTGATTCTGTCGTTTGCTTAGGCAGAGAACTGACGGGTTGGATAAAACTACAGAGGTGGCTTACGTAAAATGCACCGATCAAACAAGATGCCTTTCAAAGGCACGCTTACCAGCAAGGCATTTTCGATATTCCTCGCATTAACGCTTTGCGTGCCCACAACGCTAGCAGGCAACTTGTCCCACGTGCGGCAAGCGCAGGCGGACACGTCTGCCCCTCAGGAGCAATCGACGGGTGGCGATGCTCTCGATTCCGCTCCCGATGGCGCTTCGATCGGCGAAGCTGCCGACTCCGCGCAAGCACAGGACGCGCCTGATTCCCCAGCGCTTTCGCCCGCTCTTGATTGGAGCGCTCAGTACCAGGCGCTCGTGTTGTCCTCGAAAGGGCTCACAGTCGATGTGGAGAAGCTCGTCGAAAGCGTGCGCGAGTCCGGTACGGCACTCTCTTCGGGCGACACCCAGGCGCAAGCTGCTCAAAGCGGCGAATCCCATCCGGCCGGTTCTCAGGCGGCGGCCCCAAGCGGCGCTGCCCAAAGCGAGCTCCCCTCGACGATTCCCGCCACGCTTGATCTTTCGTTTGAGCTCGACCCCTCAGTTTGGGTCGGCGATTCGGGCACGGATCCCTCCTTGGACACCGATCAATCCCCTGCGGCCGCCCCTCTCAGTGCGAGCGAGCACAAGGCGGTCGTCCCCGGCGATTGGCTCTCGGTGGAGCTTCCAAAAGAGCTCAAGCCAGCAGATGAAACGCTTGCGCTCGACGTGTTCCAAAACGACGAGCAAGGCAACGCCACAACGGTGAAGATCGCCGAAGCGACGTGGGAGGGCGACAAGGCCAAGGTGACTTTCACGACTCCGGTCGACACTGCTTCAGGTGCCGCGCCGCTTTATGGCCAAAGTGCAGAACGGGCAACGGGCGCCGATGCCTCGATGCCCTTGACGCTCGCCGCGTCAGTGCAGCTCCCCGTCGTTTTCTCCGCCGACCTCGTGCAGGATGCCCCATCCACCTTCAACTGGCTGTTGCAGCAAACCGCATCGGGAAGCCGCAGCGCGCAGCTTTGCGTGCTCTCGCGGGGCGAGTTTTTGTCGTTGATGGGCGCGGCTCCGAGCGAGGGGCAGCCAAATGCGATAGCCGAAGACGAAGTCGTTGGAATCCATCCTTCCTCGAAGCGCGAGGGCTCGGCGTCGTTTGTCACCCTGTGGGCCGACAACAACTCGGGGTCTCGCCCGTCAACGACCGAGATGATGAACAGGCAGGAGTACGGTCTTTATTTCCAAGTTGAAGGGGACGATGCGTCGTACCGCCTTTTCGAGACGGATAGTGCGGGCAACTGCGTCGTTTCGCAGGATGCGAAGCGGCTGTTGGGCATGACCCAGGAAGACCTTGACAAGTTAAGAAATCCCGACACCGATTGTTTCGTGCGGGTCGACCGCAAAACGACCAACTCCTATGAGGCGAGCGCGTCAGAGCTCTATTCCGAGGTTGTCGTCACGACGCAGAAGAAGGACGAGGACGGCAGTCCTGCGCTCGACGATGAGGGCAATCCGATTTACAAGGAGACCCGAAAGCACATCACTTGGTCTATCAAGCACGACGGGGTAAACGAGGGAGAGACGGCATACGACGGGGCCTACATCGACGCTTCGCGCGATGATTATCCGGGCTACGTCAACGACGGACAAGAGGTGATGCAGCTTCTGGGGGACGTCACCTTCAACTTCACCCTGCGCGTTGGCGATGAGGCAGGGCGGTTGACGAGCCTGCCAGAGGACGAGCGCTTCGATGCCTGGTTTCAGGAATGGGGCATCCACCAAAAGCTCATCGTGAAGAAGAACGTCAACGGCACAGAGGAGGACTACTCCGAATTGACGGGGGGTCCTGAAGCGGACAACGAACTCTATCATGCTATGAAAGACGGCGCCCTGAAGCTGTCGATTTCAAACGATGGGCAGACCGCCATGCTAGGGCCCGCTCGCTGGCCGATGTATCATCCCGATGGGTCGGCATTCGAGTACAGCCTCCAACAAGAGGAGTCGAAGAGCACCAAGACGTTCCCCGATGGAGCCACGTACTCGGATTACTATCAGGTTGTTTACAACAACCTCAACACCTTGGACTACAGCTCGGACACCACGGCGGCGCACAACAACGGCACGATCATCCTCATCCATAAGGGCGACACGCGCGTCGATGCCCATAAGATCTGGCTCGACGACGACGCCTCTGAGCGCCCGGAGACGAGGTTCACGCTTTGGCGCTACTCGTCGCGCGATGGAGCCGGCCCCGATAGCGCGTCTCAGGTGACGACCCGCGACGACGGAGGCGCTTACGTAACGCTTACGCTCTCTGCGGAGGAAAGCGAAAAGGCCGGTGACGGCGCTATCGATCTGGGTGGCCTGTTCCGTAAGCAGTACCCGGATTGCTCGATCGCGAAGTACGACCCTGCTGGCTATCCCTGTATTTATCTCATTCGAGAGGACGGCCTGTCGGGTTACGAGACCCTGTTCGGATCGGGCGTCGCTGAAGACGGATCGGCGACAGGCGATACGGGTGCGAACTACTACAGCGCCGATTTCGAGAACACCGTCGCTGCGGGGGGCGATGCCGTCCGCGCGGATGGCGACAAGTCGCTCTACATGGGCGGTACCATAATCAATCGCCGTAGCGATACCACGAAGCAGACGCTCGCTAAGACATGGGAGGCGGGGTCGTATCAAGGCCAGCTTGCAGACGTCGAGGTGACCTTCCAGCTCGAGCGCATACTTAAAGAACATGCCACGTTCGACGAGGATCGGGGCTATTGGGTTGCCAACGGCGATACCTACGAGGTCACGGACCCCGATACGGGTGACACGCTCCGGTATCCCTACGATTTTCAGTATTGCGACGACGTCCCGTCTCTATGTTAAACCACCGTTGACACGTCGGCGAGCTGCCTGGTC
>OLNW01002556.1_pt1 | contig 15434 bp, 16 predicted proteins | sample 1672121 | NCBI WGS metagenome assembly OLNW01 (sample SAMEA3136648, study PRJEB25190) | human gut metagenome
ACCCAAAAACTCATCCAACATTAATCTTGGCTCAAGAATCGCTTAATCTATAACCTGCACTATAGAGTTCGACCAAGGGCGGGGCGGCGCCGCACAACGCAGGCCGCCGAACGCAACGCTCGCGCCCGGGCAGATCGCCCGGCGTCGCGCCCATCGAACGAAAGGACAGGTCATGGACGACCTCGAAAAAGTTGAAACCATCCGCACCAAGTGCAACGTGAGCTACACCGATGCCAAAGCCGCGCTCGACGCCGCCGACGGCAACGTTTTGGACGCCATCATTTGGCTCGAGTCGCAAGGCAAGACCCAGACCACGTCGGCGCACGCCGCCACCGAGTCCGCGCCGGTCGACGAACCCTCGGCCGAGATGGTCGCCGCGCAGGCCGCCTACGAGAAGTCGAGCGAAAAGACCGACTTCTCCAAGAAGATGGACAGCGTGTGGGAGTACCTCAAAAAGCTCTTCCGCCTGAGCCTGGACACCAAGTTTATCGCCACGCGCCGCGATGCAATCATCCTCAACATCCCCATCCTGATCCCCATCATCGCCCTGTTTGCCTGGGGCGCCACGATATGGCTGATGCTGATCGGCCTGTTCTTTGGCATGCGTTACCGCATCGATAGCGACGGCGACGTGCCCGGCAGCATCAACAACCTTATGGATCACGCCGCCGACGCCGCGGACGACATCAAGCAAAATCTCAACGACGACAAGTAATCGCAGACGGGGGGGCACGTATGGCACGGATCCTGATCGTAGAGGACGAGGAGAAAATCGCCCGCTTTGTGACGCTCGAGCTGGAGCACGAGGGCTACCGGGTGGAACATGCCGCCGACGGCCGCACCGCCGTGGACCTGGCACTGGAGCGCGACTACGATTTGATTCTGCTCGATGTACTGCTGCCGCAGCTCAACGGCATGGAGGTCCTGCGGCGCGTACGCAAGCACAAGGATGTGCCGGTGATCATGGTCACCGCGCGAGACGCCGTGATGGACAAGGTGGCCGGGCTCGATGCAGGTGCTGACGATTACCTAACCAAGCCGTTTGCCATTGAGGAGCTGTTCGCACGGATCCGCGTTGCGTTGAAGCGCTCGGAGGCCGTGCGGACGGCTTCGGGCGTTGGCGGCATCGGGACGGGCGCGGCGAGCGACGCGGGCGGGAGCGACGCTGCGATACCCCCGGTCAGCGACTCGGCCCAGGCTTCCGCCTCGCCCTCCCCCGCTACGCTCACCGTTGGCTCGGTTGTGCTCGATCCCGACCGCCGCGAAGTCACGGTCGGAGGCTCGCCCATCGCGCTCACGGCCCGCGAGTTCGACGTTCTCGCCCTGCTTATGGCGCATGCCGAAACCGTGCTCACGCGCGAGCGCATCGCGCACGAGGCGCTGGGCTACGAATACGTGGGCGACACCAACAACGTCGACGTGCACATTGCGCACCTGCGCGCCAAGATCGAAGACGCCGGCGGCGCCCGCATCATCCAAACCGTGCGCGGGGTGGGCTATGTCTGCCGTGCGTAACGCCGAGACCAAGCGCGTCACCTCCATCGCCCGCGCCATCAACTGGAGCTATATGTGGCGCCGCCTGATGAGCTACGTCTGGCTCGATCTGTTGCTGTTGGTTATTGCGGTGGCGATCCTCGTCTATGGATACAACCAGACGCTGCCCGACGGCGCGTTTACCGCAGGATGGATCCCCGGCGCCACCGTTCACGGCATGTCGCTGACGCCCGCGCGCGGCTGGGACCTGACAACGCTCACCTATACCGTCGAGCTTGCGCGTACCACCAAGACCTTCCCCCTCGCGCAGGACCTCGTCGCGCTGTGGCCTCTCTACCTTGTCGTTGTAGGTTGGCAGGTCATCAGCGTGCTCAACATGCTCGGCGGCGCCCGACGCGTACGCCGCACCATGGCGCCGCTCAACGATCTGGCCCTGCGCGTGGACGAACTCGGCCGCATGCAGCTCTCCGGCGGCAAGATGGAAACGCTGGAGCAGGCCATCGAGCGCGCAAGCGTCGACTCGCCGAGCGTCACTACCGGCGACGCCGACCTGGCAAGCATCGAGGTTGCACTCAACCGCCTACTGCGCCAGATGCAAGAGGCCAAGCTGCAGCAGATGCGCTTTGTCAACGACGCGAGCCACGAGCTGCGCACGCCCATCGCGGTGATTCAGGGCTACGTGAACATGCTCGACCGCTGGGGTAAGGACGACCCGGCCGTGCTGGCGGAGTCCATCACATCCCTCAAGGCCGAAAGCGAGCATATGCAGGAGCTCGTGGAGCAGCTGCTGTTTTTGGCGCGCGGCGATGCCGGGCGCACGGTCCTGCGGCGTGCGCATACCAACCTGGCCGCACTGGTCGGTGAGGTATGCGAAGAATCGCAGATGATCGATACCGAGCACACGTATCGGCTGGCTTCTGACGCTACGCTTGCCAGCGACCCGCGCTGTGACGCGTCTGTCGACGTGGCGCTCGTGAAGCAGGCCCTGCGTGTGATCGTGCAAAACGCCGCCAAGTACTCGGATGCGGGAACGACCATCACATTTGGCATAACGCCGGATGCGGGCGCGGGCACGATCGACATAAGTGTTGAGGACGAGGGCATCGGCATGAACCAGGAATCCGCAGCTCACGCGTTTGAACGGTTCTACCGCGCCGACAACGCACGCGATGCCGGTGCGCAGGGCTCGGGTCTGGGGCTTGCCATTGCCAAGTGGATCGTCGACAGCCATGGCGGTGTCATTGGCGTGACCTCAGTCGAGGACGTCGGCAGCCGCTTTACGATTCGCCTGCCGCGGCAGGAAGCCCCTCGGCATAAATAAAGGGATAGGGCCACGCGGCCCTATCCCTTTTTGCTAGCTATGGCAGCTTGTGCACTACTCGCGGCACAGGTGCACGGCGAAGCCGGCGAACTCGCGCTTAAAGTACACGAGCTTGGTGCCGCCGTCAGGCAGCAGCACGCGCGACTCCTCGTTGACTTCGAGTCCGCGCTCGGCAAACCACTTCTCGGCCGCATCGATGTCGTTGACGGCAAAGCCAATGTGGCCCTTGGCGCCACGACCGTTCTGCTTCATGATCTCGACCAGCGAATCGTTGAAGTACGAAACCGGGGTCTCGATGACGGGCAGGCCCATCATCGTCGAGAACAGCTCCGCGATCTCCAGGGCGTCTGCCGGGTCGGTGGCGTTAATGCCCACATGGGCAACGCGCATACCAAAGAGCTCTACCGGGTTGGCGTTCTGCTCACTCATGCAGTCAGCGCCTACTGAGCCATGACGTCGAGAACGGCCTTCTCGGCGGCAACGCGGTTCATGCCGGTCATGAAGGGCACGCCACTCACGTACGGGCAGGTGAGGCCCTCGGGGGCAACGGTGGTGGCGATCAGCAGGTCAGCGCCCTCGTCGCAGTAATCTTTGGCCTCGGAGATGGCGCACTGCACGATCTCGTACTTGTCGGCATAACCGTTGGCGTCGAGCAGAGTAGCGACCTTCTGGGCAACGAGCGTGGAAGTAGCAGCGCCAGCACCGCAAGCCAAAACGATCTTCTTCATAGGTAATGTCTCCCTTCATGGTTTACTTTAGGTAAGTGTACCGCAGCGAGCGATGGCACTCGGCCTCGATGAGCTTTTATGCCAGTTTGCTTGCGCGCTGCGTATAATACATCTAGTACGTGTTGTCATACCGCTCGCTTTATGAGCGACTAAGGATCCCAATATGCCCGATTCCCGCACACTCTGGACCGCCGTCGTCATCATCTGCATCGCCGTGTCGGTGTTCTTTAGCGTCAAAAAACGCACCACGTTCAAGCGTCTACAGCAGCTTATGGCTGCCAAGCAGTGGGACGAGTTCGATCGTTTGCTCGACGGCAAACTCACCAGCATGCTGTACCCGCGCTACAACCGCGACTACCTGCGCCTGAACTCCTATCTGCTGCGCGAGGACCACAAGCGCGCCGATGAGATGTTCGGTTTGCTGCTGGGGCTCAATCTGCCCAAGATGCAGCGCGTCGACCTGGTGATCAAAGCCTTTAACTACTACGTTGGCCAGGAGGACCGCAAAAAGTCCAAGGAGCTTCTGCACGAGATCAAGGGCTTTGAGGGCGGTCAGGCCGAGGCGGTCGCACGCGAGTGCCAGCTGATGTACGACACGATGATCTTGAAGCGCCACAACGATATTCCCGAGCTGGAGCGCATGCTCGAGGACGCCGGCGACGACCCGGTCAAGCGCTGCCGCTTGGAGTACCTGCTGGCCCTGCAATACCAAAACAAGGGCGACGAGGCAAAGTTCCAAGAGTTCCTAGAGAAGTCGGGCCAACACTCGATGGCCGTCAACGCGTAACGGACGGCTTGTGCTAGACTTCTAGTCTCACGGGGGCGTGGCGGAATTGGCATACGCAGGAGACTTAAAATCTCTCGCCGCAAGGATTGTGGGTTCGAGTCCCACCGCCCCTACCATGTATTGTTTACGAGCCCGTGTTCCCCAGGGATGCGGGCTCGCTTCTTTTAGATGCCGGTGGGACTCGAACCCGCGAGGGGGCGAGCGTTAAGCGGACGCGCAGCGTCCGTAGCGAGCCGGCGAGGGCGCCGACAGGCGGCCGAAGCCGGTGCGTATTTGCGCAGCAAATGCGCGGATGTCCCACCGCCCCTACCATATGGAGCTTTCGAGCCCGTGTCCCCAAGGGATGCGGGCTCGTTTCTTTTACACGCCGGCGGGGCTCTAAGTTGCGGTGGAATAGTTCCTGTTTTGGCAGTTTACCAGCCCATTTAGGAACTATTCCACCGCAACTTAGGTTGGTGTTCCCACATTTTCCAATGGAAAAACGTGGCTGTCTCCCACATTTTCCGATGGAAAAACGTGGCTGTCTCCCACATTTTCCGATGGAACCGCCCAAATGGCCTTATACTAGCCGAGAGGGTTGGGAGGCAATATGCAGCGACAGCTTATGAGTGAACTTATCGCTTGGAAATCAAGGGCGAATCGCAAACCTCTCTTGCTTAAGGGAGCCCGCCAGACAGGAAAGACTTGGCTTCTTAACGAATTCGCAAGCCAGCAGTATCGAAACGTCATTCGTTTTGACTTTATGCTCGAGCCGAGCACACGCTCGCTGTTCGATGGGGACCTCGACCCCAAGCGCATCATCTCCCAGATAGAACTCCTACGTGGCCAAACCGTAACGCCGGAAGACACGCTCATCATCTTCGACGAAATCCAAGAGGCGCCACGCGGGATCACCTCGCTCAAGTACTTCAACGAGCTTGCACCCGAATACCACATCGTAGCAGCCGGTTCCTATATGGGCCTCGCGCTCCGACGCGAAAACGAGTCATTTCCCGTCGGCAAAATCGACCAGCTCACCATGCGTCCCATGGGGTTTGCTGAGTTCGTTCGTGCCGTCGACGGCAACCCGCTCGCCGACGCCATCCTTGCCGCAGACATGAACCTTCTAGCAAACGTTACCGAAAAGCTCGAGCACTTGCTCAAGGAATACCTTGTTGTCGGCGGTATGCCCGAAGTTGTCTCCACTTTCGCCGAGACACGCGACTTCATCGAAGCCCGAAGGCTTCAGCAGCAAATCATCGAGGCTTACGAATCCGATTTTGGCAAACATGCACCCGCCCGCATCGTCGAGCGCATGGGGTTGGTTTGGAAATCCCTTCCCGGCCAGCTTGCAAAGGAGAACAAGAAGTTTGTCTACGGCGCCCTTCGTCCCGGAGCGCGCGCACGCGATTTCGAGGAAAGCCTCCAGTGGCTCACGGACTACGGAATCGTTCATAAGGTGCCACGTGTTTCCGCTCTAAAGGCGCCGCTCTCGAGCTACGAAGACCTCTCGGGCTTCAAACTGTTCTGCATCGACACCGGCATCCTCGGAGCGCTCTCCGGTCTCTCTCCGGCCATCGTTCTTAACGGATCCGCTGTTTTTACCGAGTTCAAAGGTTCGCTGACCGAACAATACGTCGCGCAGGAGCTTTTGCTCCAGGACAAAACTCCCGCGTATTGGTCCTCTACCTCCGGCAATGCCGAAACCGACTTTGCCATCGACCATGCGGGAACCGTGCTTCCGCTTGAGGTCAAGGCGGCAGAGAACCTTAAAGCGAAGAGTCTGAAAATAGCCTGCGAAAAATTCAAACTCGAGCGTTGCGTGAGGAGCTCCCTGGCGGCATATAGAGACGAGGGCATGCTCATCAATATTCCGCTTTGGGAGATTGGGCAGATCGACAAGCTGGCATAGGCGCTGTGGGGACGCCCCGCAAGGACTGTCCCCAGGTGCCGGCAGAAAAGGAACGTCCCCAGGTGCCGGCTGTTGAGTTGCGGTGGAATAGGGACTGTTTGGTGCCCGAAAGGGCGATTTTAGTCCGTATTTCACCGCAACTTATGAGGGGATGGTTAAAGGGCGCTGAGGTTGGGGGTCCAGCCGATGGTGGGGGTTGTGCCGTCGAGGGTCTCGTTGATGGTGGCGGCCATGCCGGCGAGGAGGCTGTTCTCGCTTACGGTGAGCATGTCGTAACCGCCGGCTCGCATGAGCTCGCGAATCACCACGGCGCCGGCCAGAATCACGCCCGCGCGCTTGGGCTGTACACCCGGTAGCGCGGCGATACCCTCCACATCCAGCGTAGACATACGATCGATGGCGGCCGAGATCTGCTCCATCGAAAGCTCGCGCAGGTGCACAAAGCTCGAATCATACGGCTCCAGCTCGTGAACGAGTGCCACGAGCGTGGTGACGGTACCACCCACCGCGACCAGGCGCTCGGCGCGCTCAAAGTCGACAGGCAGGCCCTCAAAATAGGCGGAGAACTGCTCGCCCGCCCACGCGGCGGCAACCGCAAGCTCGTTCGTCGACGGCGGCAGCGCAGAGAAAAACCGCTCGGTCACGCGACGGCAACCGATGTCCAGCGAGCGCGTTCCCTCCAGCGCAAAGACCCCGCGCTCCGGCGCGTACACGCCCGTCGCGAGCTCCGTGGAGCCGCCGCCCGAATCGGCGACGATAATGCGTTCACCGGCAAAGTCGTGCGCCACGCCAAAAAATGTCAGGCGCGCCTCGACCTCGCCCGGAATCACCTGTGGCTCAAGCCCCAAATCGCGCAGGCCGTCCAGCAGCAGCGCGGCGTTGGACGCATCGCGCGCGGCGCTCGTGCACGTGGTACAGATGCACGCGGCGCCAAAGTCGCGCGCCTCGTCCACAAACATGCGGCACGCAGCGAGCACGCGCTCGACGGCCGCCTCACAAAAGCGACCCGTCGCGTCCACGCCCTCGCCCAGGTCGGTAATCTCGGTATGTTTGGACGATCCCACGATCGCCCCAGCCTCAACCTGGGCCAGCACCAGTCGCGACGACACCGTTCCCAGGTCGATCGCCGCCACCTTATATCGTTTGCAATTTGTCATTGCGGGCTCCCCTCCGGGCGTTACTCGCCTACTCGCCGCTGGACGCGACCGTCTGACCCTCGACGCCGTTAAATCCAAACAGCATGTCGAGCGTCTGAATGTACCACGGCGCGTCCTTGCCGACTTCTTCGATTTCCTTGGCAACTTCGCTGGCCTTCTTGGCGTTCGACGACTTCTGGCTCGACGAGGCATCCGAATCGCCGTCCAGGCCCTGCACTTCAATCCTCTTCTCGCCAGGCATTACCAGGCCCAGGTCCTCGGACGCCGCGTCCTTGATGCCCTCCTCCGAGAGCAGCTTGTCGACGCTTTTTTGCAGCTCGTCGTTATATTGCTCGCGAATCTCGACCTGCTTGGCCAAGATATCGCTCGAACGCTTTGCCACGTACAGGTCGCGCACGGGGAAATACAGGCTCACGAGCACCAGGGCGACGACGATGCCGATGAATAGCCCTCGCTGAGGACCGTGGGTAAAGTCGTAGATCGCCTTGACCACCGCGTTGTCGTTGGCGTAGTGCATAAAGTCCGAGCCCGAAAAACGGTTCGAGGGCCTGCTCGACCTATCGTGCGTTTGAGCCGACGAGCGCTGAGCATGCGACGAACGTGCCGGGCGCACTGGTCCATCTGTCGAAGTATTCACTTGAGCATTGGGGCGCGAGGTACTTGTCGGGCGCTGCATGGAGCGGTCGGCGCCGGCGTAGGCGGACCCACCGAGCTGCACCGTGCGCGCACGGCGAGGCGACGGCTCACGCGAACCGGCGGAATAGTACCTGTTGTCGTAAATCTGATCCATGTGCGCCTTGTGCGGTTGAGGTTTGTTTGCGCTAAGTATTCTAGTTATAGCACGAGCGCCCGCACCGCCTTCGCCAGCCTTTGCTCGACATAAAAAAGGCGCTGAGCCATATGGCCCAGCGCCCAATGGCGGCCATCAGAAGTGGAACGGAGCCGAGTCAACCCCGCTCCCCGCGCGCACCACTTGTTTAGCGAATGTTGTAGAACGCGGCCTTGCCGGCGTAGCGCGCGCTGCCCTCGAGCTCGTCCTCGATGCGGATGAGCTGGTTGTACTTGGCGATACGGTCGCTGCGGCACGGGGCGCCCGACTTGATCTGGCCGGCGTTGAGGCCCACAACCAGGTCGGCGATCGTGGAGTCCTCGGTCTCGCCGGAGCGGTGGCTCACGATGCAAGCGTAACCGGCCTCCTTGGCGGTCTCGATGGCCTCGAGCGACTCGGTGAGCGTGCCGATCTGGTTGACCTTGACCAGGATCGCGTTGGCGGCACCCAGCTCGATGCCCTTCTTGAGGCGCTCGGTGTTGGTGACGAACAGGTCGTCGCCCACCAGCTGCACCTTGTTGCCAATGCGGCGGGTAAGCTCGACCCAGCCGTCCCAGTCCTCCTCGGCCATACCGTCCTCGATGGAGATGATGGGATAGGCGTCGACGAGCTTCTCCCAGTAATCGACCATCTGGGCGCTCGTGTACTCCACACCCTCGCCCTTGAGCTCGTACATGCCGGTCTCGACGTTGTAGAACTCGGTCGAGGCCGGGTCCATGGCGTACATGAAGTCGACGCCGGGCTTAAAGCCAGCCTTCTCCACGGCCTTGGTGATGTACTCGAACGGCTCGGCATTGGTCTTAAGGTTGGGGGCAAAGCCGCCCTCGTCGCCCACGCCGCCGCCCAGGCCGGCCTCGTGCAGCACGCCCTTGAGGGTGTGGTAGACCTCGGCGCACCAACGCAGGCCCTCGGCAAAGCTCGGGGCGCCCACCGGCATGATCATGAACTCCTGGAAGTCGACGTTGTTGTCGGCATGCACGCCGCCGTTGAGGATATTCATCATAGGTGTGGGCAGCAGATGAGCGTTGACGCCGCCCAGGTACTGGTACAGCGACAGGCCCGACGACTCGGCAGCGGCGCGGGCAACGGCCAGCGACACGCCCAGGATGGCGTTGGCACCGAGCTTGGTCTTGTTGGGGGTACCGTCCGCGGCAATCAGCGCGGCATCGACGGCGCGCTGGTCGAAGGCATCGAGGCCCACGACGGCGTTAGCGCACTCGTTGTTGACGTGCTCGACGGCCTGCGAAACGCCCTTACCCAAGTAGCGGCCCTTGTCACCATCGCGCAGCTCGCAGGCCTCAAAGGCGCCGGTCGAAGCACCCGAAGGCACCATTGCGCGGCCAAAGCTGCCGTCCTCGAGCACGACCTCGACCTCGACGGTGGGATTGCCGCGGCTGTCGAGCACCTCACGACCGTAGACATCCAAAATATCGCTCATGTTGTCTCCCTCTCACTTGGAAACGTAGTGGATGCAAGCGACCGGCTGACCGTGCACCGTCGGTGCGCCTCCGTAAGTTAGCCATGTCGCACTTTTTGCATTATGCCCTAAGTTAGCCGAGGGATACACTTGATTTTCGAAAAATTTAGCGGGAACGATGAGGCGTGTCAGCCCGTCGTTCCCGCAGTCTTACTCCTCCGCCTTTGCGGCATCCCACAGGTCGTTGAGGCCGTGGGTCGAAAGCTCGGCAAGATCCACGTGAGCATCGGCCGCCATCTGCTCCATCGCGGCCCAGCGACGGCGGAACTTTGCCGTGCTGGCACGAAGGGCGCTCTCGGCGTCAATGCCCTCCTTGCGCGCGACGTTGACCAAGGCAAAGAGCAGGTCGCCAAACTCCATTTCGCGCTCGGGCGAGCCAGGGGCCTCGGCCTCAAACTCGGCACGCTCCTCGGCAACCTCGTCCCACACGTCCTGGACCGTCTCCCACTCAAAGCCCACGGCAGCCGCCTTGCGCGACACCTTCTGAGCCTGCATCAGCGCCGGTAGATGCGTGGGCACGCCGTCGAGCAGGCCCTCGGGCGCAGCCTCGCCAGCCGCCACGGCCTTGTCCTTGGCGGCTTTCTCGGCAAGCTTAACCTCGTCCCAAATCTTGAGTACCTCGTCGGAACTGTCGGCATCTACATCGCCAAACACGTGCGGATGACGGCGGATGAGCTTGGCATCGATATCACGCGCCACGTCGGTCAGCGTAAACTCGCCGGCGTCAGCAGCAATCTGCGCATGCAGCACGACCTGCATGAGCACGTCACCCAGCTCCTCGCGCAGGTGAACCGCGTCGTCCGCCTCGATGCAGTCGAGCGCCTCGTAGGCCTCCTCGATCATGTTCTTGCCAATGCTGCGGTGCGTCTGCTCGCGGTCCCACGGGCAGCCGTCGGGCTGACGCAAGCGCCAGACGGTCTGCACCAGATGCTGCAGCTCGGCCGACGCGTCGACCAGCGTGGACAGATTGCGCGAGCCCTCGGCATTTTGCTGAGCCATGTGCTGCGCCATGGCTACTCCTCCTCCATGACCACGTGGCGGAACGCGCCGCCCTCGTAGATGCCGTAGCTGTGCGAGCCGTCCTTGGGGATGCTCACGCTACCGGGGTTGAAGAGCCACAGGCCCGGGTGCGCGGCGCTTTCCTCGTTGTCCTTGATGTGCGTATGACCGTAGACGAGCGCGGAGCCCTCGGGCAACGCGGGCGCGTGGTCGACGCTGTTGTGCATGCCGGCGCCAAAGACATGGCCGTGCGTCAGGAACAGCTCGCGGCCGGTCTCGTCGAACAGCGTGGCGTAGTCGGCCATGACGGGGAAGTCGAGCACCATCTGGTCGACCTCGGCGTCGCAGTTGCCGCGCACCGCGATGATGCGGTCGGCCAGGGCATTGAGCAGCGGGATCACGTGCTTGGGGGCGTAATCGCGCGGCAGGTCGTTGCGCGGACCGTGGTAGAGCAGGTCGCCCAGCAGCACGATGCGGTCGGGCTGCTGGGATTCGATGGCGGCGACCAGGCGCTCGGCCCAGTATGCCGAGCCGTGGATGTCGGAAGCGATGAGGTATTTCATGGTGGTCCTTTCGGGTGGGGTTGATGGGACTGGGCGTGGCGTGCCACCGGCCGCGCTATTCAAATCGCAGTGCCGCGGCTTGTGCCGCCTGCATCACGCGCTGGAGCGGCACATTATGCTCGCGAGCGAGACGGGCGCAGTCCTCGTACTCGGGCGCTGCACGCTCGCTGCCATCGGGCAGGGTCGCCACCTTAACGGATACCTCGCCCCATGGCGTCGTTACGCGCTCAAAGCGGCGTGGCAGGCAAACGCGTTCCATCACCTGGCGACGAATGGCGTTGGTCGTGGTCTCCAAAAAGATGATCGTCTGCAGGCGCTCGATATCCTCATGCGAGCAGATCACCTGCAGCTGCCAGCCGGGACGGCCTTTCTTGCAATAGACGGGCAGCCAGTGCACCTCGCGCGCACCGGCCTCGCGCAGGCGGTCGGCGGCGTAGGCGAGCACCTCGGGCGACGCGTCGTCGATGTCGCATTCCAGCTTGACGATGGTTTCGGGTGCATCGGTCTCGCGGGACAGCGGAGATGTGCTATCGCATTGCATACGGTCCGGATCCTTTCCGCGCGGGCTCGTTTTGTTCATCCAAACGCTAGCACATCGCGGGCGGCGCAAGTGTGGCGGCGCGCGATGAGCGCGATTTTCCTTGTCCGCAAGAAACCGACACTCCACCGCCTCAGCCAAACGTGTACGTCAGCCTCCAAACATGTCATTTTTTGTCGGTTTTGGAGGCTGACGTACACGTTTTGGAGCGGGGCCGATGCTGCGTGGCGACCTTCGCACGCCACCCGTCCTTTCCAGTCGATTTCGGCCCCCGGCGCGCTCGTCGCATCGGGGGCCGCGCCATTACAATGGAGCAGATTCGCTTGACGCAAAGGAGCTGCCATGCCCGCATGCCCGCTGGTCGATTGCCACACCCATACTTCGTTTTCGGACGGCCATGCCTCGTTTGAGGACAACGTTCGCGCCGCCACTGCGGCCGGCTGCCGCGTCATGGTCTCGACCGACCACCTCACCCTGCCCGCCAGCATGGACGCCAACTGCGAGGTGCAGGTCGTCGAGGGCGGCCTGACGGCGCATCGTCTGGCATTTGAGAACGCCCGCAAGCTCGCTGCGCAGATCGCGCCGGAGCTTGAGCTTATCTATGGCTTTGAATGCGATTGGTACGAGGGCTGCGAGCCTTTGGTCGAGCGCTGGTCCCGAGGCGCCGTCGTGCGCCTGGGCAGTGTGCATTGGATTGGTAACCCAGGCGATATCGTGGCCGGCGCCGCGGGTACGGCGGGAACGGAAAACGTCGCTCGTCCCGATACACCCGATTCCCTTTGCGGTTGGATCGACGACGACACCAACCTGCACGTTTGGGAAAACCTGGGGGTACGCGGCGTGTGGGAGCGCTATGTCGACGACTGGTGCCGCGCCTGCGAGAGCCCGCTCAACTTTGATGTAATGGCTCACCCCGACCTGGTCATGCGCTTTTCGAAGGAAGGCTTTGCGCCCGACTTTGACCCCGCACCGTTTTGGCAGCAGATGGCCGAGTGCGCGCACGATACGGGCCGCCGCGTTGAGGTCTCGACCGCCGCACCGCGCAAGGGCCTCGATGACTACTATCCCGCGACCGGATTGCTGCGTTGCTTTGCCCACGCCGAGGTGCCGATCACTTTTGGCTCGGACGCACACCGCGCCTGCGACATCTGTTGGAACATCCGCGAGGCCCAGGCCCACGCCTACGACTGTGGCTACCGGGCCTTCGATATCCCACACCCCACCGGCGAATGGGAATCCACACCCCTCGCCTAACTAGTCGTTTAAGAACGTCCCCAATGACTAGTGGCGGCGGGCGTTGAGTTCACCGGCGAGTTCGTCGAGGGTGATACCGTAGCGCTCGAGCGTCACGAGCAGGTGGTAGACCAGGTCGCCGGCCTCGTAGCGGATGTGATCGTGATCGTTATCCTTGCAGGCCATGATCACCTCGCTTGCCTCCTCGGCAAGCTTCTTGAGCAGCTCGTCCTCGACGTCGGTCAGCAGACGCGCGGTATAGCTCTCCTGCGGCGATGCATCACGACGACCGTGAATCACCTCGGCCAGACCTGTCAGCGTCTCACCGATATTTCCATCCTGAACGTTTGCGGTGCGCACACCCATAGTTCAATCCTTTCTGGTTGGCCAAGCGCCTAGTCGAGAGCCCGTCCTACGCAAGTTTCTTAAAGAAGCAGGTACGGTTGCCGGTGTGGCAGGCCGGACCCGGCGAGTCAACCTTGACCAGCAGCGTATCGCTATCGCAGTCGGCCCAGAGCTCCTTGACCGCTTGCATATTGCCGCTCGTCGCGCCCTTGTTCCAGAGCTCCTGACGGCTACGGCTCCAAAACCACGTGGTACCGGTCTTGAGCGTCAGCCCCACCGATTCCTCGTTCATCCAAGCAACCATAAGCACCTCGCCGGTGTCATACTGCTGAACCACACAAGGAATCAGCCCCTTGGCGTCGTATGTAAGCTTTGAAGGATCGGCTATCTCTTCCATTTCACTCCCCAAATTCAAACTTCGCAGGTCGGCGAGGGTTGTCCAGGTGCCCGAGATTCCGAGCGACAAGCCCGACGACGTGTACTTAAGTACGCGAGGAGGGTTGGAGCCGGAAGGTCGGGTGCCTGGGCAAGCCGCAGCATTAGAAGTCCAGCCTCACAGGAATACCTTGAGAGGCCATATACTCTTTGACTTCGCGAATGCTGAAGGTTCCAAAGTGAAAGACGCTCGCCGCCAGCACGGCATCGGCCTCGCCCTCAATCACACCCTCGGCAAAATGCTCGAGCGTACCCACACCGCCGCTCGCGATGACGGGAATCGGCACCGCACGCGCCACGGCGCGGGTGAGCGCCAGGTCAAAGCCGGACTTGGTGCCGTCGCGATCCATACTGGTCAGCAAGATCTCGCCGGCGCCGCGACGAGCCGCTTCCTCGGCCCACGCCACCGCGTCGATACCCGTGGCGTTGCGGCCGCCCGCCGTGAAGACCTCCCACTTGTCGGCACCCGGCTCTCCGGGCAAACCGACGCGCTTGGCATCGATCGCCACGACCACGGCCTGACTGCCAAAAGCCGCGGCAGCCTGGCTAATCAGCGACGGGTCACGCACGGCCGCCGAGTTGAGCGACACCTTGTCGGCACCGGCGGCAACCATGGTCCGCATGCCCACCAAGTCGCGAAAGCCGCCGCCCACGGTATAGGGAATGGCGAGCTCCTCGGCCGCATGCGCCGCCATCTCGATGGTCGTCACACGGTTGTCACTCGTCGCGGTAATGTCCAAAAATACGACCTCGTCCGCACCTTCGCGGTCGTAGGCGCGCGCCAGCTCCACCGGATCGCCCGCATCGCGCAAGCTCACAAAGTTGACGCCCTTGACCACACGGCCGTCCTTAACATCCAGACAGGGAATCACACGTTTGGTAAGCATGGACTACTCCTCCCCTCGGGCGGCGGCCAGCGCCTGTACCAGCGTAAAGTTGCCCTCGTAGAGCGCGCGACCGGTAATAGCACCTTCAATCGCGCCCTCACCCACTGCGGCCAGCGCACGGATGTCGTCGAGCGTCGAGATGCCACCCGATGCCACGACGGGAAAGCCCGCGACCTCGGCCACATGGCGATACGCCGCCACATCGATGCCCGTCTGCATGCCGTCACGCGCGATGTCGGTGTAGACCAGGTGCTTAAAACCCAGCTCGGTGAGCTGTGCCACGGCATCGTCGAGTGCCACGCCCGCGCCATCACGCCAGCCGTTCACCTTGACCTGGCCGTCGTATGCGGCAATGTCGGCCACCAACAGCTCGCCAAAACCTTTGGCTGCCACCTCGGCAAAACCCGGCTCGGTCACCAGCACCGTGCCCAGCGCGATGCGGCGCGCACCGTAGCCGGCCAACTCGTCGATGCGCGCGAGCGAGCGGACGCCGCCGCCCACGTCCACGGACAGACCGTCGACGCCGCAGATGGCCTTAATCGCCGCCGAGTTGGCAGCGCATGTGTCCTCGTCCTCGCCAAAGGCAGCGGACAGGTCGACGACGTGCACCCAGCTTGCGCCCTGCTCGGCAAACGAGCGAGCAACGGCCACGGGGTCGTCGGAATATACCTTGCAGCGGCTGCGGTCGCCACGCTCCAGGCGCACGACTTTGCCGCCGATCAGATCGATTGCGGGAAACAGGATCATCGG
>OLNW01002582.1_pt1 | contig 15306 bp, 11 predicted proteins | sample 1672121 | NCBI WGS metagenome assembly OLNW01 (sample SAMEA3136648, study PRJEB25190) | human gut metagenome
AAAAGAAGCAGGGATGGATGAACATGTTGCTAAGCCTGTTGATGTGGAATTACTGATAAAAGTAATTCATAAGTTGGTGGGTTAGTGAGAAATGATTTAACAGAAGCAACCTGCCGGGGGTTATCTGAAAAGATGATTTCCAGGCAGGTTTTTTCTTATGTAGAAAATATTTTCAGATGCATTTTAGACGGGAATACACATCAGAGCTCTATCGACGAAAAAATACAAAAGAGAAGAAGCATACTTCTTACAGGGGGGAAATATGCTTCTTCTCTTTTGTAAACGTGCAATAGATTATAAAAATTTAAATGTACTTCAGAGTGTATCCAGTGATACGCTCTGGAAGAACTCAATTCATAGGGATAAATTGTTTGGAAGATTATTTATCCAGTGGTTTTCCTGTCAGCATTTCATATGCCTGCAGATATTTATCGATTGTCTTATCAACGATTTCCTGAGGCAGTGTCCAGTTGTTGTCTGGATTAGATGTCAGCCAATCGCGGGCAAACTGTTTGTCAAAGGAAGGCTGTCCATGACCTGGCTCATAGCCTTCAGCAGGCCAGAAACGGGAGCTGTCAGGTGTAAGCATCTCATCACCGATGACCATATTGCCATCTTCATCCAGTCCAAATTCAAATTTAGTATCGGCAATAATGATTCCTTTGCTTAATGCATACTCGGCACACTTTTTGTAAAGCGCGATCGTATTGTCACGCAGTTTTTCTGCGAGCTCACGGCCTTTTCCAGGGAAATATTTTTCAAGGTGATCAACGCTCTGCTCGAAGGAAATATTTTCATCATGATCTCCGATCTCAGCCTTTGTAGATGGTGTGTAGATTGGCTCCGGCAGCTTATCAGATTCTTTCAGTCCTTCCGGTAATGTAATGCCGCAGACGGTTCCATTTTCTTTGTAGCTTGCCCAGCCGCTTCCTGTGATATATCCACGAACGATACATTCGATCGGGAGCATATTCAGTTTACGGCACATCATAGATTTGCCTTCATATTTTTCCTGCTGGAAAAATTCCGGCATGTCTTTTGTATCTACGGAAATCATATGGTTTGGAAGGATATCTTCTGTCAGATCAAACCAGAATTTGGACATCTGTGTCAGAACAGTACCTTTCTTTGTGACTTCATTATTAAGAATTACATCAAAACAGCTGATTCGGTCTGTAGCAACCATGATCAGACTGTCTCCGTTATCATAAATTTCACGAACTTTACCTTCTTTAATTGGTTTTAATTCCTGCATTTTTTCACCTCATCATATGCGTCATATTGATTACAGAGTTACTTTATCTTCGCAACTGTTCACTCTGGAACGTGTTTGAAAAACCATTCTGATACTGTGAACAGTATCACCCTAACACTCCTGTATATTATCTGTCAAGAAAGTTTCGGCCATGTATATATAACGAAAATGAATAGGAATTAATAAGTATGATAATACTTGCATAATAATCTGATAATTAAATAAATAAAACATAATAATTAAATTATTTTAAAAATAAATGCAAAATGCATTGACAAAATAAAGAGCGAATGGTATCATTAAGTCAATCTAAAAGAGATACTTAAATACAAAAGTATTTCGAATGAAGAAGATATTTAACTAACTGAAATTAAAAATTTCAGTCAGATTAAAAATAAACGGAAAACAGGAGGCTGGGCCAATGGACAGTATAGTTTCAGAATTTCATCAATATGTCAGTGGTATGGTAAATGAAGGTTCCTGTGAAGAAAGAGACCTTTACAAAAGATAGAAAAGATCCAGCAAAGAAGAAAATAGTAAAAATAATCGGAGTGTATGAGGACTGGATGAAATAAAAGAAATGATAAAACATTTACAGACGTATTGAATATAAATACCACATATAATAAAATTTCGAAAAATGTGTAAAGAAACATTTAGTAGATTATAATCCTTTGGATGATACTGAAAGGAAAAACTGCTAACAGTAGAAGAACCCGAAAGATTTTATTATAGAACAGATTGGTTATTATTTTACAAAGAGAATTTTCGAAGAAAGCTTTTAAAGTGGATTACAGAAAATCACTAAAGAAGAATAATAAACAGATAGGTCTTACAGGAACAGGAATCAAGATAGGCCTCCGATTCAAAATATAAAATAAGTATAATAAAACAATTAAATAAATCATAAAATGCATCCTTAAGAGTGATTAAGGATGCATTTTTTTGACATTAGCGAGCTCATATGGTAAACTAATGAAAGAGTATCGGCTTGTGCCAGACAGGCATAAATTAAGATAATTGTGACCGATGAACATTTATATAATGAGGTGAGTGCGGTGGACAAATACGAATATAAGTTACAGACACAAAAGATGCTTGAGCTTATGGAAAAAGGAGAATACAGAAAAGCAGCAGCAATTGCGGATACAATCGACTGGAATCGTGTGCGTAATTCTCTTATGCTTACAAATGTCAGTGATATATATGAAAAGACTCGGGATTATCAGAAGAGCTATGCAGTGTTAAAGATTGCATACAGTCGTGCTGAGAGTAGCCGAAAAGTCATTTGCCGTCTTTGTACACTGGCACTGAAAACTGGAAATTCGGAAGAAGCGATCGATTTTTATGATGAATTTATACAGATTGCTCCGAAAGACCCGAACAGACATATTCTCAGATATCAGATTCTCAGAGCTCAGGGAGCATCGGTTGAACAGCAGATTGAAGCGTTGGAAGAGTTTAAGAAGGCTGAATATATAGAAAAGTGGGCTTACGAGCTTGCAAAGCTGTATCAGGAAGCCGGAAAGACAACGGAGTGTCTGGAAGAATGTGATGATCTGATTCTCTGGTTCAGTGAAGGAAAATATGTTTATAAAGCGATGGAACTGAAAAAGCAGTATAAGCCGCTTACACCTTCACAGCAGGAAAAATATGATCACAGATATCCGAAACAGGAAAATTCAGCGAAAGTGATCACAGCAGATACGGAAGAGATGCCGAATCTGGACACATATCTTTCTGATGAAAAGAAAGACAATGAAGAAGTGCAGCCGTCTGCAACAGAAGAACCAGTACCTGAAGAAACTCAGAAGAAGACAGATCTTACGGCAGACACGATTGCAATTCCACAGCCGCTTGAGGAACAGGAAGTTCCTGAAGAAGCAGAAGAAGCTGTTGAGCAGGAAAGAATTCCGGCATATGAGGAAGTAGATTCTCTGGAAGAAGAACCGGCAGAAGAAACGGTTGTTTATGAAGAGACAGCAGAAGAGATACTGGAGGAACAACCGGCAGTATCTGATGATCGTACAGTTTATGAAGAATATGTCGTAGAGTCTGAACCGGAAGAGGAAGAAGAGATAATTAGTACTGCTACAGAGACAGTTGAAAGTTCTGAAACAGAGTATACAAAGCCGGCAGAGAGTATTGAAACAGAATCTGAGAAGCTTTCTGAAGCAGAAGCTCAACCGGAGAAAAAGAAAATCGGAGATACGATGAGACTGGATGAAGCATTAAAACAGCTTCTTCGCCCTGAAGCAATAGAAGAGACTGTTCAGGTCAATCCAAACGTTGAACCGGATATATCAGATCTTGAAGCAGATATTAATGATATTGAATCCATTGCAGATCTGGGTATGGTAAATCAGATTGAACAGGAAAAGAAGGAAAAAACGCACAGAGCAGTTCCTTCGGGAATGAAAGAGTTGCTTCCGACAGCAGAGATTGATGAGGAAGAAGAACTGACAACAGATTCAGCAGAGATCAGTGAAGAAGCAGCAGAAGAGTTTGAGGAAGTGCTTCCGAATGTGGATGATGTAGAAGAGCTGATGGATTTTGGTGATCTGGATCTGGGTGAGGCAGAAGAATTCCTTGAGGAAGCAGAAGAATCTGCAGATTTAATAGCAGAGGATTCTGAAGAGTTTGAGGATCTGACAGATTCTGAAGAACTTGATCTGGCAGATATTCTGGAAGACTGGGAGCCAACAGAAGATACTGATTTATTTGATACGGAAGATGCTGAACCATTAGAGGAAGACTTTGAGGAAGCAGAGGATGATCTGTTTGAAGAGGTGGAACCGGAAGCAGTCGAAGAAACAGAGGACTTTGAGGAAGCAGAGATTTCGGATGAGGAATACTTTGAAGCAGATGATGCAGAAGAGTTTGTGACAGATACAGAAGAGTTTGATCTGGATGATGCTGAGGAGGTTGAACCTGAATTACAGGATGCCGAGAGTTTTGACGAAGAGGCAGCAGAAGAAGATTCAGTGCCGGAGAAAAAAGCACCGGAACCGATTCTTCCACCGGATATTCAGCGCATGATTGATGAGATCGAAGGTGTTATTCCTCCGGAAGAAGAGGAACCAGTTGTACGCGAAGAAGTAAAAGAAAAAGTTGAAGAACCACATGAGAATATGGGAAAACTTGCGGATGAACTGAGAATTGATGACCTGCCGGAAGAAGACGAAGATGACTGGGGAGAGCCAGAAGAGTTCGACGAAGATCTGGACGAGGAATATTCTGATGAATATGATGAGTCTTTTGATGAGGAAGACGATGATTTCTCAGATTATGAGGAAGATTCCGAGTATGAAGAAGAATATGATGAGCCGGAAGCTTATAGTGGATCTGACGAAGACTTCACGATGGATGATGATGGAATTCCTGACTTTGAAGAAGAATTCCGCGTGAATCCAAAACATAGTGAAGAGATTGATGACCGAGAGATCCCGGAGAATGATGATGGAATTGACATTATGTCTGCGACAACACCTTTGAGCCGAAAAGAAACTGCGAAGCTGATCGCAACAGGAAAGACAGCGCCACTTCCGCTGGATGAGATTTCAAGTGCAATGTCACTGTCTGATACAGGATTTATTGTGCATGGACGCTATGATCTTGAGATGCAGAGTGGTATTGGTACAAGAGCAGGACTGACAGAAGAGCAGAAAAAACTGTTCTCCTATTTCGTACCGGTCCGTGGTATGAGTGAGCAGCTGGTAGACGTGCTGGAACAGGATAAGAACTGTACAAACCGCAGAGGAACTTCCCGTACGGGCAACCTTTTAATTATTGGAAATAAGGGAAATGGAAAGACTGTACTTGCAGTAGATGTTGTAAAGGCAATTCAGAAACAGAGAAATATCCGTCAGGGTAAAGTTGCAATTGTAACCGGTGAGTCTTTAAATAAAAAGAAGATCGGAGATATTTTCCGTAAGTTGTATGGTGGTGCGCTGATCATAGAAAAAGCAGGAAAACTGAATGAAAAGACAGTGGCCCGTCTGAATAAAGCAATGGAACAGAATACAGGAGAACTTCTGATTGTTCTCGAGGAACAGAGAAAACCTCTGGATCGTCTGCTTTCATCAAACAGAGAGTTTAGAAGAAAATTCACCAGTCGTCTGGAAGTACCGATTTTCATCAATGATGAACTTGTAACATTCGGACAGACTTATGCACAGGAAAATGGTTATAGAATCGATGAAATGGGAATTCTTGCATTATATAGTAAGATTGACTCATTACAGAGAGAAGATCATGCAGTAACAGTAGCAGAAGTGAAAGATGTGATGGATGAAGCAATTCAGCATTCGCAGAAAGCATCAGCGAAGAAGCTGGTAAGACGTGTATTTGGAAAAAATACGGATTCAGCCGACAGAATTTTCCTTACAGAGAATGATTTCAACATTTAATGTCGAAAATTTGTTCACAATTAATAGACAGTCTGGAAAAAGACTGTCTATTTTTGTGCAAAAGTATGTTTTTGCTTTCTTTTTAGAAAGACATCAAGTATAATACTATTATGAATATTTTAGAGCAGTGAGGTGGCTTTATGGTTGTAAATAAAAGTGGAAAAAAAAGTGTGAAGACAGGTGCAAAAACATCCTCAGGAACTACTAGAAAAAAGAATGTACTGTCTTATGAAATAGGTGAACTGGATCATTACCTTTTTGGTCAGGGAAACCATTATGAGATTTATAAAAAGCTGGGTGCGCATGAAGTAACAGTAAAAGGAAAAAAGGGTGTATACTTCGCAGTCTGGGCACCACATGCGAAAAGTGTCTCTGTAATTGGAGACTTCAATGGATGGGATGAAGATGCCAACTGTATGGAACGCCAGGAACCACTGGGTATTTATGTTGGATTTGTACCGGGAGTAAAGGCAGGAGATCTGTATAAGTTTTGTATCGAGACACAGAAGGGAGACCGTCTGTACAAGGCAGATCCATTTGCAAATTATGCAGAATTAAGACCTGGAACAGCTTCCCGTGTTGCAGATATTTCGAACTTAAAGTGGACAGACTCCAAGTGGATGACTGCGAGACAGAACTGGAATAATGAAAATAAACCAGTGTCTATTTATGAAGTGCATATAGGTTCATGGATGAGACATCCGGGACGTGAAGATGAAGGATTCTATACATACCGTGAGTTTGCAGAGGCGATCACAAAGTATGTAAAAGAGATGGGATATACACATGTAGAACTGATGGGAATCGCAGAGCATCCATTTGATGGTTCCTGGGGATATCAGGTAACAGGATATTATGCACCGACTTCCAGATATGGAACACCGGAAGACTTTGCTTATATGGTGGATTATCTTCATAAGCATGACATTGGTATAATTCTTGACTGGGTACCGGCGCATTTTCCGAAAGATGCACATGGTCTGGCTGATTTTGACGGAACACCGACATTTGAATATGCGGATCCGAGAAAAGGAGAGCATCCGGACTGGGGAACAAAGATCTTTGATTATGAGAAACCGGAAGTAAAGAACTTCCTGATCGCAAATGCTCTGTTCTGGGTTGAACATTTCCATATAGATGGTCTGCGTGTGGATGCAGTAGCTTCCATGCTATACCTTGATTATGGAAAACAGGATGGTCAGTGGACTCCGAATAAAAATGGCGGAAATGAAAACCTGGAAGCAATTGAGTTCTTCAAACATCTGAATTCTGTTGTTTTGGGAAGAAATAAGGGTGTCATGATGATTGCGGAAGAGTCAACCGCATGGCCGAAAGTAACAGGCAAACCAGAGGATGACGGACTTGGATTCAGCCTGAAATGGAACATGGGTTGGATGCATGACTTTACAGAATACATGAAGCTGGATCCGTATTTCAGAAAGAATGCACATCATATGATGACATTCTCCATGCAGTATGCATATTCAGAGAATTACATTCTTGTATTGTCACATGATGAAGTAGTACATCTGAAGTGTTCTATGCTCAATAAGATGCCCGGCGAAGGATGGGATAAATATGCAAATCTAAAGGCTGCATATGCTTTCATGATTGGACATCCGGGTAAGAAACTCCTCTTTATGGGACAGGAATTCGCTCAGCTTCGTGAGTGGAGTGAAGAGAGAGAACTTGACTGGTTCCTGCTGGCAGAGGAACCGCATCAGCAGATCCAGAACTGGTATAAAGATCTTCTTCATCTGTATAAAAAGAATAAAGCTCTTTATGAACTGGATCATGATCCAAAAGGATTTGAATGGATTAATGAGAATGATATTTTCAGAAGTATCTTTAGTTTTGTAAGACATTCAAAGGATGGTAAGAAGAACCTTCTGTTTGTATGCAACTTTACACCGGTAGCCCGCCCGGATTATCGTGTAGGAGTTTTGAAACGGAAACAGTGTAAACTTGTACTGAACAGTGATGAAGTACAGTATGGTGGAAATGGTGAAGTAAGACCGACATTATATAAACCGGTGAAAGAAGAGTGTGACGGACAGCCATATTCTATCGCATATCCACTTCCGGCATATGGGGTTGCAGTGTTTGAATATTAAAAAGTAGATCAAGACATACATCCCTTTCCCCCTGCATAGATTGTAGAAAACAAACTATGCAGGGGCTTTTCTATGAGGGATTATATTGAAGAGCGTGCAGTGGAAATTGCGGATTATATTATAGAAAATAATGCGACAGTGAGGCAGACGGCGAAACAGTTTCGAATTAGTAAGAGTACAGTACACAAGGATGTTACGGATCGTTTGCTGCAAATCAATCCGGCCTTAGCACGTGAAGCAAGGAAGGTTCTGGACACAAACAAATCGGAACGACACATTCGGGGAGGACTGGCTACAAGAGAAAAATATTTGCATTTCCAAAAAGAACATGTATAATAGAGAAGTCGGGGATGCAGAAGAACTGATAAGAAATATTCAGATAAAATAAAACGGGGTGCTCGCGCAGGCGGGCTGAGAGTAAGCGGATGCTTTAACCCAGAACCTGATTTGGGTAATGCCAACGTAGGGAGATAGTGAATCACAGAAGATGTTATTTTTGTGCAGGAATCCTTGGCTGGGGTCCCTGCATTTTTTATATATTAGGAAAGTGCTCTTTCCTAATATAAAAACGCTCTGCACCGACCGAAACGAAGAGAAGATGCACTGCGGCGTATAAGGAAGATGTCGCAAGTGGTTGGTTTACGTTATCACTTTGGTTTTTGATAAGTGCCACTCGCGCTTAGCAACACCGTAGACGCCAGAATGTGCCAAGGCACATTCTTTGTTTTGAGATTTAGGATTATACAAGCGAGGAAGAGAGTATGAATATCAGTCGAGAACAAATCAGGCTATATGCGGTAACAGACCGTAGCTGGCTTGGAAACGAAACATTATATGAACAGGTCGAAAAAGCGCTGAAAGGCGGAGTGACACTGGTTCAGTTACGCGAGAAAAATCTGGATGAAGCTGCATTTGAAAAAGAAGGGCGGGAATTGCTGAAATTATGTCATCAATATCATGTCCCACTGCTCATCAATGACAATGTAGAACTGGCAGCAAAAATCGGGGCAGATGGAGTTCATGTTGGCCAGTCAGATATGCAGCTTCAGGAAGCAAGAAAACTTCTGGGTGAAGATAAGATCATCGGGGTGACGGCAAAGACGGTGGAACAGGCAAAAGCTGCCGAGGCGGCAGGTGCGGATTACCTTGGAAGCGGAGCAGTGTTTGGAAGCAGCACAAAGACAGATGCGAAAGCAATGGATTTAGATCAGTTCCAGATAATCTGTGAGAGCGTTCAGATTCCGGTAGTAGCAATCGGGGGAATCAATGCAGAAAATATTCTTCAGCTGAAAGGCAGAAAAATGGCAGGAGTTGCTGTTGTGAGTGGAATATTTGCATGCAGTGATATTGAGGAAGGAACGCGGAAACTTTCTGAGAAAGTAGAGACTGTTCTTCAGTAAAGTAGATTTGGGTAGATGTACACATAAGAAGAGTTTTTCTATTTGGAAGATGCATAAGATTCACATTACTATTATCTGGAAGTTAAAAACCAGATGAAAATCAACTCAATAAAAATACAGAAAAGAGAGGGAAATAAAATGTATACAGCATTGACAATTGCCGGAAGTGATTCCAGTGGAGGAGCAGGAATCCAGGCAGATATTAAGACAATGACAACAAACGGTGTTTATGCAATGAGTGCCATTACAGCACTGACAGCACAGAACACAACAGGAGTAACAGACATCATGGAGGTTACACCGAAATTCCTGGAAGAAGAGATTGACAGTATTTTTACAGATATTCGTCCAGATGCAATTAAGACAGGAATGGTATCATCCAGTGAACTGATCGAAGTGATTGCGGACAAGCTGACAGAATATAAGGCTGAAAATATTGTAGTAGATCCTGTTATGGTAGCAACCAGTGGAGCCAGACTGATTAGTGAAGAAGCAATTGATACTCTAAAGCAAAGATTACTTCCGCTGGCAACAGTGATCACTCCGAATATTCCGGAAGCAGAAGTACTTTCAGAAATGGAAATCAAGTCAGAAGAAGATATGGAAAAAGCAGCGAAAGTTATTTGTGAGAAATTTGGTTGTGGAGTGCTGTTAAAAGGCGGACATCAGTTAAATGATGCAAATGATCTGTTGTGGCAGAAGGATGCAGAGCCGGTGTGGTTCCACGGAAAAAGAATCAACAACCCAAACACACATGGAACGGGCTGTACACTTTCCTCGGCAATTGCTTCAAATCTTGCAAAAGGATATGATCTGCAGACAGCAGTGAAATATGCGAAGAACTATATTTCCGGAGCACTGGCTGCCATGTTGGATCTTGGCAAGGGAAGTGGTCCGATGAACCATGCATTCGCGGTAAAGGGAGAATATACAAATGAGTGAGAAAAGAACTTCCGTTTTTGCAAACGGTCTGATCTGGTTTGGGGCAGGAGTTTCACTGGCTGAGATTCTGACAGGAACATATTTTGCTCCATTGGGATTTGGAAAAGCGATGGTTGCAATTTTACTCGGACATCTGATCGGTGGCATGATGATGTTTGCAGCTGGTATGATAGGAGCGAGGGAAAGAAAAAGCTCCATGGAAACAGTAAAGATGAGTTTTGGAGAAAAGGGAAGTCTTCTGTTTGCTGTTCTAAATGTATTACAGCTTGTTGGATGGACCGCTATCATGATTTATGATGGCGCGTTGGCAGCGGATGGTATTTTACATACCGGAACCTGGATCTGGGCAGTGATTATTGGAGTTTTGATTTTAGTCTGGATTTTTGTAGGATTGACAAATCTTGGAAAGATCAATACTGTTGCAATGACAGCATTATTTATTTTGTCATTAGTTCTGTTCAAAGTTATTTTCTTTGGAGCAGGCGGTGCGGCACCGATCGTAGATGATGGAAGTCTTTCCTTTGGAGCAGCAGTAGAACTGGCAGTAGCAATGCCTCTTTCCTGGCTTCCGTTGATCAGTGATTATACAAGAGAGGCAGAGAAACCATTTGCAGCAACACTTACAAGTGTAGTTGTTTACAGTGCGGTCAGCATTTTCATGTATATGATTGGTATGGGCGCAGCTATTTTTACAGGAGAGTACGACATCGCACAGATTATGTTAAAAACAGGACTTGGTGTAGTCGGACTTCTGATCATTGTATTTTCAACAGTTACAACAACATTCCTGGATGCATATTCAGCAGGAGTGTCTTGTGTTTCTATTTCAGAGAAAATCAGTGAAAAATGGGCGGCTGTTGTCGTAACAGTTGCAGGTACGATCGCCGCAATTGTTTATCCTATGGACAACATCACAGATTTCCTGTACTTAATTGGTTCTGTATTTGCACCGATGATTGCAGTACAGATTGCTGATTATTTTATTTTAAAGAACGCAGATTCTCAAAAACGTGCTTTTCAATGGTATAATCTCATTATATGGTTGATTGGTTTTGTATTTTACCGTATATTAATGAATATAGATACTCCGGTAGGAAATACACTGCCGGATATGGTGATTACAGTAATCCTTTGTGTTATTGTAAATAAAATCGTAGGAAATACACATGTTACTGTTCACAGGTAACCTGTAAACAGTAACGTATCTCGCCATTTAGAATCGTCTACGGCGATGGACGAGATACATTCAAACCAAAACGTACATCCTCCATGTCAATCAGCAGAGCAATTGACATGAGAGTGAACAGTGACATACACGTGTATCTAAATAGGAGATGAGAATATGCGGGCAGTGATTATTGAGAAAGATGAAGAAATACGTCAGGAGATCGAGAAGATATTGATTAAGGTTGATTCTGATTATGAATTACTTGGAATGGCGGAAAATGGACAGGCTGGTTATGAGATGATCAGCACATTGCATCCGAATCTTGTAATACTTGATATTCAGCTGCCGCGCATGAACGGAATGTCCATGCTTAGAAAACTGCGCTATGAGGGCTATAAATTCCGTGCGGTTGTTATTACAAAAGAAGAAAACTTCCTGCATGCAAAACAGGCGATTGAATTAGGGGTGGACGGTTATCTTTTGAAACCGATTCGCCCTATTAATTTAAAAAAGGTTCTTATGCAGATTAAAGAAAAGATGCGAAATGATTACTGGCGGGATACATCGTTTAACGTAGAAAATCTTCTGATGGTTTGCATGTATGGACAGTTGCAGATGGATGCGACACTAAATGAGATCACAGTGCGTAATTATGGATTTGCATTAGATGGAAGATGTGGTGTGCTTAATATCTCAGTGGAATCTGCATATGAGGAAAACAAAGAGGAAATTGTCAGGATATTAAAGCGAGTGCCCAACAGAGAAAACCGGTTTCTCATCAGTGTGTTTGCATTGGATATGACAAAAGAAATCTTCGCAATTGTATATCAGGCCGCGGATTATGGGGAATTGGAAGTTTATTTTCAAACCACAGTGATTCCACTGGTCTGCAATAATATTACAAGTGAAATGGTATTTGTATGGCAGGAGGCAGAGCGCAGTATTGACTTATGGAAGATAAAACAGCGACAGCCCGCAATGAGACAGTGGAATCTGGTGTTACGTAGAGGAGAACTGATCAGCGAGTCAAAAATCAAAGAAATCAATCCACTTCCGCTGACATATCCTGTCAATCTGGAAATGCAGGTGAGAGAAGCTGTTATATCAGGGCAGAAAAAAGAAGTGCGGAAATGTTTTAACAGGTTAAGAGAAGTTCTTTGCAGTAAACAGCATGATCCGGAAGAAGTAAAGGCACATCTGATTCGATTTAGCCTTGCAGTTGCAAATGCATATCGTGCAAAACATGAGATTTCATCAGAAGCCGTCCTGATGGATCTTACCATGGGACTTGGGCAGGCTGTGAGCTGGAATAAGATAGAACAGAGTATTGATGAATTTTTGAATCAATTATCATTCGATACAATGCGTCTTGGACAGACAAGAGAATTTAGTCCTATGGTACAGAAAGCAGCAGAAATGGCGCGGAAATATTTTGATCAGGGACTGACTCTGGAGGAAACGGCCAGCCAGCTGTATGTGTCAGAAGAATATCTGAGCACACAGTTTAAAAAAGAAACGGGAGTCGGGTTTACAGAAACGGTGCGCAGATACAGAATAGAGAAAATTAAGGAGTTATTGCTTGGTACAAAGCTTAAACTGAATCAGATTTCAGAGCTTGTTGGATATTCAGATCCGAAATACATGAGCAAGGTGTTTAAAGAGGAAACCGGGATGCTCCCAAGTGAGTACAGAAAGAATATTAATTAAAAAATTACACCTTTTTTAAATATTTCCCTCTTTTACTGATTAAATGATATGGTATGATACACGTGACTTGAATGAAAAGGATTACAGATTTTACCTGCTAAATTGAAATTAGAAGTAAAGAGGTGAGAAGAAATGAATAAGATGCAGATTACATTTAAAAACCCAGATGAAATTGTTGATTTCGTAAACACAGTTTGTCGTTATGAGTTTGATATGGATTTAAAAAGGGGAAAAGCGACTGTAGATGCTAAGTCTTTACTTGGAATTATGTATCTTGGTCTTAACAATGTAATCGAACTCCAGATGTATTCAGAAGACTGCACTGAGTTGAAAAAAGAACTTGAAAAATACGCGGCTTAATTATATAAGAAAATAGTTTTGTAAGAGGGACGCCCGGAGGACAGTTTTTGTATTCCGGGCGTTGTTTACTGTTCACAGGTAACCTGCAAACAGTAACGTATCTCGCCATTCAGAATCGTCTGCGACGATGGGCGAGATACATTCAAGACAATATGTGCATCCTCCATGCCAATCAGCGGAGTGATTGACATGGGAGTGAACAGTAACCCGGGTGATCTGCGTTGAAAGTATTAAAATAAAAAGGCTTGTAAAACAAGGAAAGCTCTACTATAATTATTGAAAGAAGCAATTCTTTAAACAAAGCGGTCTGGACAGGCCGTATTTTACAGGAGGAAAACCTTGAAGAACGAATTAGTGATTGTACTTGACTTTGGCGGCCAGTATAACCAGCTTGTCGCAAGACGTGTCAGGGAATGTAATGTATATTGCGAGATCTACTCATATAAGACAGATATTGAGAAGATTAAAGCAATGAATCCAAAGGGAATCATTCTGACCGGAGGACCGAACAGCTGTTACGAGCCAGATTCACCGACTTACACAGAGGAACTGTTTAAGCTGGGGATTCCGGTACTCGGACTTTGCTATGGAGCACAGCTTATGTCCCATGTACTTGGCGGAAAAGTTGAAAAAGCTGAAGTCAGAGAATACGGAAAAACAGAAGTTATTATTGATAAGAAAGAATCTAAAGTATTTGAAGGTGTATCAGAGAAGACAATTTGCTGGATGAGCCACTTTGATTACATTTCAAAAACTGCGCCGGGATTTGAGATCTCAGCACACACGGCAGACTGTCCGGTAGCAGCTGCAGAAAATGAAGCAGAGAAGTTATATGCAATCCAGTTCCATCCAGAGGTACTTCACACTGTGGAAGGAACAAAGATGATCAACAACTTTGTAAAGAATGTTTGCGGATGTGCTGGCGACTGGAAGATGGATGCCTTTGTCGAGAATACAATCAAAGAGATCCGCGAAAAAGTTGGAGATGGAAGAGTACTGCTCGCATTATCTGGTGGTGTAGATTCTTCTGTAGCAGCGGGACTTCTTTCAAGAGCAATTGGTAAGCAGCTTACATGCGTATTTGTAGACCATGGTCTTCTTCGTAAAGATGAAGGGGATGAAGTAGAAGCTGTATTCGGATCGGAAGGTCAGTTTGATCTGAACTTCATTCGTGTTAATGCACAGGAAAGATATTATAACAAACTTGCCGGAGTGACAGAACCGGAAGCAAAACGTAAAATTATCGGTGAAGAATTCATCCGTATTTTCGAAGAAGAAGCGAAAAAGATCGGTGCGGTTGATTTCCTCGCACAGGGAACAATCTATCCGGACGTTGTAGAGAGTGGTCTTGGTGGAGAATCTGCAGTGATCAAATCTCATCATAACGTTGGAGGACTTCCAGATTACGTAGATTTCAAAGAGATCATAGAACCACTTCGTGACCTCTTCAAAGATGAAGTACGTAAAGCAGGTTTGGAACTTGGACTTCCGGAGAAACTTGTATTCCGTCAGCCATTCCCGGGACCGGGACTTGGAATCCGTATCATCGGTGAAGTAACAGCTGACAAAGTTCGTATTGTTCAGGATGCAGATGCAATCTACCGTGAGGAAATTGCAAATGCAGGACTTGACCGTACAATTGGTCAGTACTTTGCAGCTCTGACAAACATGAGAAGTGTTGGTGTTATGGGTGATGAGAGAACTTATGATTATGCAGTTGCTCTGAGAGCTGTTAATACGGTTGATTTCATGACTGCAGAGGCAGCAGAGATTCCGTATGAAGTTCTGAATAAAGTAATGAGCAGAATTATTAATGAAGTTCGCGGAGTGAACAGAGTATTCTATGATCTGACGAGTAAGCCACCGGGAACGATTGAGTTTGAATAGTTGGAGCTAAGCTGTAAAGCCTTTGTTTACAAGGGTTTTACAGCTTTTCCTTTATAGGATTGCA
>OLNW01002583.1_pt1 | contig 15290 bp, 11 predicted proteins | sample 1672121 | NCBI WGS metagenome assembly OLNW01 (sample SAMEA3136648, study PRJEB25190) | human gut metagenome
TATCGTTACAGTCGATGACTATCTGGCAAAACGTGATGCTGAGTGGATGGGAAAAGTTCACGAATTCCTCGGACTGACTGTTGGTGTGGTTCTCAACAGTATGGAAAATGAAGAGAGACGTGCAGCTTATAACTGCGATATCACTTATGTGACAAATAACGAACTCGGATTTGATTACCTGCGTGACAACATGGTCATCTACAAAGAACAGCTTGTACAGAGAGGACTGCATTTCGCAGTTATCGATGAGGTTGACTCTGTATTGATCGATGAGGCACGTACACCGCTGATCATTTCCGGACAGAGCGGCAAATCCACTGCACTGTACGAGGCATGTGACGTACTTGCCCGTCAGCTGGAACGTGGAGAAGCCAGCGGTGAATTCTCCAAGATGAACGCCATCATGGGTGAAGAGATTGAAGAAACCGGTGATTTCATTGTTAACGAAAAAGAAAAGACTGTCAACCTGACAGAAGATGGTGTGAAGAAAGTAGAGAAATTCTTCCATATCACAAACCTGGCGGATCCGGAGAATCTGGAGATCCAGCACAATATCATCCTTGCGCTTCGTGCACATAATCTGATGTTCCGCGATCAGGATTACGTGGTAACACCGGAAGGCGAAGTTATGATCGTCGATGAATTTACAGGACGTATCATGCCGGGACGCCGCTATTCCGACGGTCTGCATCAGGCAATCGAGGCAAAGGAACATGTAAAAGTCAGAAGAGAGAGTAAGACACTGGCTACAATTACATTCCAGAACTTGTTCAATAAATATGACAAGAAGAGTGGTATGACAGGTACAGCTCTGACAGAAGAGAAAGAGTTCCGTGATATTTACGGAATGGACGTTGTTGAGATCCCGACAAACAAACCGGTACAGAGAAAAGACCTGGATGATGCAGTATATAAGACAAAAGAGGAAAAATACAAAGCAGTTGTTGAGGCAGTAAAAGAAGCTCACGCAACAGGACAGCCAGTCCTGGTGGGTACAATCACAATCGAAGTTTCTGAATTGCTGAGCAAGATGCTGAAAAAAGAAGGAATCAAGCATAACGTACTGAATGCAAAATATCATGAGATGGAAGCAGAGATCGTAGCAGATGCAGGACAGCACGGAGCAGTTACGATCGCAACGAATATGGCAGGTCGTGGTACAGATATCAAGCTGGATGATGATGCAAGAGAAGCAGGAGGCCTGAAGATCATCGGTACAGAGCGTCATGAGTCCCGTCGTATCGACAATCAGCTGCGTGGTCGTTCCGGACGTCAGGGAGATCCGGGAGAATCCCGTTTCTACATTTCTCTGGAAGATGACCTGATGCGTCTGTTCGGTTCTGAAAAACTGATGAGTGTATTTAACACACTTGGTGTGGAAGATGGCGAGCAGATCGAGCATAAGATGCTTTCCAGTGCGATTGAGAAAGCGCAGAAGAAGATTGAGAGCAACAACTTTGGAATTCGTAAAAACCTGTTGGAATATGACCAGGTTATGAACGAGCAGAGAGAAATCATTTACGGAGAGAGACGCCGTGTACTTGACGGAGAGAGTATGCGTGATACGGTTTACAATATGATCACAGAATATGTGGAGAATATGACAGATCGTTTTGCATCTACAGAGACAGATCCGGAAGAGTGGGATATTACAGGTCTGGATATCAATCTCCGCAATACAATCCCGATGCTGCAGCTTCCGACTGAAAAAGAGTGTCAGGATATGAGCCAGAAAGAACTGAAACATCTCCTGAAAGAGCGCGCTGTAAAAGCATATGAGAACAAAGAAGCAGAGTTCCCGGAGCCGGAACAGCTGCGTGAAGTAGAGCGTGTCGTACTGCTGAAAGTCATTGATGCAAGATGGATGGATCATATCGATGATATGGATCAGCTCCGTCAGGGAATCGGACTTCAGGCTTATGGACAGAGAGATCCGCTTGTAGAATACAAGATGATGGGATATGATATGTTCGGCGAGATGACAAATTCTATCGCCGAGACAACAATCCGTACACTGTTCCACGTAAATGTAGAACAGAAAGTGGAGAGAGAAGAAGTAGCGAAGGTGACAGGCACAAACAAAGATGAGAGTGCCGGACGTGCGCCAAAGAAACGCGAAGAAAAGAAAATCTATCCAAATGATCCATGCCCGTGTGGAAGCGGTAAGAAATACAAACAGTGCTGTGGACGCAAGGTAAAATAATTTTACGATACCAGCATAGCTGCGGAGTAATCAGGGGTGTTAAATGAGTGGCAAAAGACCTTTTGACACTCATATCATTTTATGAAATATTAAGATATGAAAGAGGTGATTAAGGTGGTTTTATTAGATGAATTAAAGTCAAAATTAATGGCATATGAAGAACCGCTGAAAGATTTGAGGGATTCACTTTGACATCGCTTCAAAGAAGCTGAGGATCGAAGAACTTGAAAAAAGACTGGAAGAGCCGGGATTCTGGGATGACCCGGAGACTTCCCAGCAGGTCATGAAGGAATTAAGAGGACTTCAGGACTCTGTAAAAGAGATTGAGCAGCTGTTTGCCAGCCATGAAGATATGCTTCTTCTCATTGAGATGAGCGCAGGGGAAGAGGACGAGCAGGAAACAGCAGAAGAAATTGAGGAAGAGTTACAGCAGTTTGAAGAAAAGTTCGAAGAACTGCGGATCAGTACTCTTCTGATCGGCCCGTACGACCGTGACAATGCAATCGTTACATTACACGCAGGTGCCGGTGGAACTGAGTCCATGGACTGGACCGGGATGCTTTATCGTATGTACAGCCGCTGGGCTGAGAAGAAAGGGTATGACGTAGAAGTACTGGATTATCTGGAAGGCGATGTGGCAGGAATCAAAGGTGTTACTTTTGAGGTGAAAGGCGAGAATGCTTATGGCTATCTCCGATCTGAAAAAGGGGTGCACCGCCTGGTTCGTATTTCACCGTTCAATGCGGCAGGAAAAAGACAGACTTCGTTTGCTTCCTGTGATGTAATTCCGGACATTGAAGAGGACATTGATGTAGAGATCAATGATGATGATATCCGTGTAGATACTTACCGTTCCAGTGGAGCCGGTGGTCAGCACATCAATAAGACATCGTCTGCGATCCGAATCACGCATCTCCCGACGGGAATTGTGGTTCAGTGTCAGAATGAACGTTCACAGCATATGAACAAAGATAAAGCGATGCAGATGCTGAAATCCAAACTGTATCTTCTCAAACAGCAGGAACAGGCTGAGAAGATGTCAGATATCCGAGGAGAAGTCCGGGATATCAATTTTGGAAATCAGATCAGATCATACGTTATGCAGCCATATACTATGGTAAAAGATCACAGGACAAATGCAGAAATCAGCAATGTAGGCGCTGTAATGGACGGAAATATTGATCCATTTATCAACGCATACCTGAGTATGGATGCAGAGGCACAGAAAGGAAAGAGAGAATGATAAACATAGCAGTTATGGGATACGGCACGGTCGGCTCAGGAGTTGTGGAAGTAATCCGCACAAATCAGGAGCTGATCAATGAGAGAGCCGGAGATGAAATCAATGTAAAATATGTACTGGATCTCAGAGAATTTCCAGGAGATCCTGTAGAAAAGATTCTGGTGCATGATTTTGAGACAATCGTAAATGACCCGGAAGTCAATATTGTTGTAGAGACTATGGGAGGTATTGAGCCGGCCTATACATTTGTAAAGCGCTGCCTTGAAGCAGGGAAATGTGTGGCAACGTCTAATAAGGCATTGGTTGCAAAACATGGTGCAGAACTTCTTGATATTGCAAAAGAGAAAAATATCAACTTTATGTTTGAGGCAAGTGTAGGCGGCGGCATTCCGATCATCCGTGCGTTGAATTCTTCTCTGACAGCAGACAGAATCGATGAAGTGACAGGAATTTTAAATGGAACAACAAACTACATGATGACAAAGATGTTCTATGAGGGTGCAGACTATGCAGAAGTACTCAAAGAAGCACAGGATATGGGATATGCTGAGCGTAATCCGGAGGCGGATGTGGAAGGACACGATGCCTGCAGAAAAATTGCGATTCTGACTTCCCTGATCGCTGGACGTCATGTAGATTTCGAGACGATCCATACAGAAGGAATTACTAAGATCACAGCAGAGGATATGAAGTATGCGAAGAAGATGAATATGGCGATCAAGCTTCTTGCAACAAGCAAGAGAGTTGGAGACACATTCAGTGCAATCGTTGCACCGATGCTTCTTTCCAAAAGCCATCCACTGTGCAATGTAAATGATGTATTTAATGCAGTCTTTGTACGCGGAAATATGCTTGGTGATGCAATGTTCTACGGAAGTGGAGCAGGAAAGCTTCCAACAGCAAGTGCGGTTGTAGGTGATGTAGTAGATGCGGCAAAACATCTTCACAGAAATGTAATCATGAAATGGGATGGCGAACTGCTGAAACTCGTTCCAAATGCAGATGCCAAGAGACGTTTTTTTGTCAGAATCCAGGGACAGGATGACGATGTGAAACAGCGTGTAACCGAAGTGTTTGGTCAGGTTGAGATGGTTATGACAGACGAGCTGGAAGATGAATTCGGTTTCATCACAGGCGTGATGTCAGAGGGAGAGTATGCGGAAAAAGCTGCAAAATTCCCGGAGATGATCCACATGATCCGTATGGCAGAATAAGAAAAGAGATTTAAGATATAAAAACAGGACTTTGATAAACCATGATGAGAGTCAGGGATAAATCAAAGTCCTGTTATTTATGTTAAAGAATAACCTATGTAATGTATTGATCTGCACCTGAAAATGCTGACTGTAAGATCCATAGCACGAAGTGTGGCGTACAGATTACAGGAATAAGTTTCAGACAGAATCAGGTATAAATTGTAACAAATGCAATTTTGTGTCTGAGAGAATTATTCATCAGGCAGAGTATTGCTGTCTTCCGGCAATCCAAGAATTTTCTGCGTAAGTTTTCTTTCTTCCTCACTGGCATCGCGGAATCGGAGGAGAAGTTCTGTTTCTTCTTCTGTAAGGAAGATCGTATCACCGCTTGTCATGATAATTCCCGGACGATAAGGCCCTTTTTCTTCACGGATTGTACCATTGATGTTACATGGCTGTGTCAGAAGCTGCTCCAGAGGGATGCCGTAGATCTCAGACAGTTTTGTCAGCATATGAATGTTAGGATCCCGTTTTCCATGCTCATAATAAGAGTATGCCTGATGCGTAATATTCAGTTTTTTACCAAGTTGTTTCTGTGTATAATTATGATCTTTTCTCAGCCTGAGCAGATTTTTAGCAAGTTGAATATTTGCCACTGTCATATCTCCTTTTACCAAAATTGCCAAAAACTTCCTTTTATTATATCAATTTTTTAAATGGAGACATTGAAATGCAACAGAATATAGAAAAATAATAAAATTCAAATATCTGTTGCAAATTAAAAAAACATGCATATCATAAATAACTGTCTAAGGTCAGCAGATAAGTGTGTGGTAGTTATTTTGGAAAAGTGGCACTTAAAGTACTGTTGTGGTATCTGGATGAGTTGGTAACCTCCTCATCCAGCCATTCAGGCGGGCAGTAGGAAGTGGCAGATGTTTCATCTGGGAATTCAATTTCTGCCAGTACCAGAGGCGCAAGATCTCCGTGGAAAAGATCCAGTTCCAGATATAAAGCATCTGAAAAAATGTCAGCTTCAAGCTCAGCCAGTGGAATTACATAACGTGTTTTAGTGATCAGTCTTCCGTCTATTTTTTCCTTCAAATGCAGATATCCATCTTCTGTGAGCGGAAGATTATATTCTTCGCGGATCATCAGCCCTTTGGATTTATAAGTGAGAAAGTACTGATCTGCATCTTTTCGGATCCGTACAACAGGTTCTGTGCACAGATATCCCTGCTCCAGTTCTCGATGCGGATAGTCTTCCGGGTGGAATGGTAAAGCATTCAGATCTTTGATTAAAAATTTACGTTCAATTTCCATATGAGTTCTCCTTTTACATACAAATAGATTTCAAGCCAAAACGTGCATTCTTATTGGACTGCGCAAAAAACATCTTTCAGACACGCACTGAAGCTAGAATAAATAATAACACTAAATCAATGATAGTATACAAAGAAAAGAATGTAAACCATTGCAATTAAGTTTTGGATTTGATAAACTGAAAAACAAGTGAAAATAATGGTGTGAAACAATCAGTAACAAATTAAAATAGCAGACAGTAGGAGGATGGAAGAGTGAAAAAAGCGTGTGTATTTCTGGCAGATGGATTTGAGGAAATTGAAGGATTGACGGTAGTAGATGTGCTTCGAAGAGCAGGAGTGGATGTCAAAACTGTTTCTGTGATGAATACAAAGAGGATTGAAGGTTCTCACGGAATCATCCTGGAAGCAGATGAACAGTTTGAAGAGGCAGAGATGGAAGATGCGGATTTACTTGTTCTTCCGGGCGGACTTCCGGGAACATGGCACCTGAGAGATCACAAAGGTCTGACAGAACTGATTCGAAGTTTTGATAAAAAAGAGAAACGGATTGCAGCCATCTGCGCAGCACCAAGCGTTTTTGGAGGTATGGGATTGCTGAAGGGAAGAAAAGCATGCTCTTATCCATCCATGGAAGATCAGCTGGATGGTGCAGAAGTTGTTCATACTCCATTTGTGACAGACGGGCATATCACGACCGGAAGAGGCATGGGAGCTGCACTGCCATTTGCACTGGAACTGACAGCATTGCTGTGTGGCAGAGAGAAAGCAGACGAGATTGCTGAGTCGATTGTTTATGTGGGCTGAATTACAGATCTTCGTCAGAGCATGAATGACAGTTGGAAAACAGAAAATATCATAGAATCAGATCAGAAATATAAAAAAACACAAGAAAAATGCATGAAACATTTGTGAAACAGAGAAAAAACACTGGAAAAATGAGGGGGTGTGTGCTATACTGTTTCAATGACTGCGAATGTGTGTCTTATCGAAGGTACAAGAATTGTAGGAATACTTTCAGATAAGTAATAATTTGCTTAATCAAGGAGGAAGAAAATGAGTTTACAGGTAGAAAAGTTAGAACATAATATGGCAAAGCTGACAATTGAAGTTTCAGCAGAGGAAGTGGAGAAAGCACTTCAGGCAGCTTACTTAAAGCAGCGTGGAAAAATCGCCCTTCCAGGATTCCGTAAAGGAAAAGTTCCGCGTCAGATGATCGAAAAGATGTACGGACCGGAAGTGTTCTATGATGAAGCAGCAAATCATATGATTTCTGAAGCATATGGAAAAGCTTATGATGAGTGTGAGCTTGAGATCGTATCCCAGCCGTCAATCGACATTGTACAGCTTGAGAAGGGAAAAGATTTTATCTTTACAGCAGAAGTTGCAGTTAAACCGGAAGTAAAACTCGGTGAATATAAAGGACTGAAAGTGGATAAGACTTCTACAAGAGTAACACAGAAAGAAGTTGACGAAGAGATCCAGAAAGAGCGTGAGCGCAACGCAAGAACAGTTGAAGTTACAGACAGAGCTGTTGAGGACAAAGATGAAGTAACTCTTGATTTCGAAGGATTTGTTGACGGAGAAGCTTTCGAAGGCGGAAAAGGTGAGAACTACCCGCTGACAATCGGTTCCGGATCATTCATCCCGGGATTCGAAGAGCAGCTGATCGGCGCTGAGATCGACAAAGAGACAGAAGTAAAAGTTACATTCCCGGAAGACTACCACGCAAAAGATCTTGCCGGAAAAGAAGCTGTTTTCAAATGCACAGTACATGCAATCAAAGCAAAAGAGCTTCCGGAGCTTGATGATGAATTCGCTTCTGATGTATCTGAGAAAGCAGAGACAATGGATGCTTACAGAGCAGAAGTAAAAGCGAACATCAAAGCACGTAAAGAGCGTGAAGGAAAAGAGAAGAAAGAGAACCAGGCTGTAGAGCAGGCTGTAGCTAACGCTGAGATGGATATCCCGGAAGCTATGATCGATCTGCAGGCAAAACAGCAGGCTGATGATTTCGCACGTCGTATCATGCAGCAGGGAATGAGCGTTGAGCAGTACTTCCAGTTCACAGGTCTTACAGAAGAGAAGATGATGGAAGAACTGAAGCCACAGGCTGAGAAACGTATCAGAACAAGACTGGTTCTTGAAGCAGTAGTTGCAGCAGAGAACATCGAAGTATCTGACGAGCGTCTTGATGAAGAGCTTCAGAAGATGGCTGATTCTTACCAGATGGAAGTTGAGAAACTCAAAGAATTCATGGGCGAGAATGAGAAGAAACAGATGAAAGAGGACATTGCAGTACAGGATGCAGTTACTCTGATCACAGATGCAGCAGTAGAAGGCTAATTAGATTTCTGAAAAGGTGCGCCTGTCAGGTGCACCTTTTATCAGATTTATGAAAGAAGGATAGAATATGAGTTTAGTACCTTACGTCATTGAACAGACAAGCCGCGGAGAGCGTTCTTACGATATTTATTCCAGACTTCTCAAAGAGAGAATCATTTTCCTCGGAGAGGAAGTAAACGATGTGTCAGCGAGCGTGATCGTAGCACAGCTTTTATTCCTTGAGGCAGATGATCCGGATAAAGACATTCAGTTATACATTAACAGTCCTGGAGGATCTGTTACAGCAGGTATGGCGATCTATGATACAATGCAGTACATCAAGTGTGATGTATCCACAGTTTGTATCGGTATGGCAGCCAGCATGGGAGCATTCCTTCTTTCCGGTGGAAAGAAAGGAAAGAGATTTGCTCTTCCGAACGCAGAGATCATGATCCATCAGCCGTCAGGCGGAGCTCAGGGACAGGCAACAGAGATCCAGATTGCCGCGGAGCATATCCTGCGTACAAAACAGAAATTAAATGAGATCCTGGCAGCGAATACAGGAAAACCGCTCGAGGTGATCAAAGCTGATACAGAGCGTGATAATTTTATGTCAGCAGACGAAGCAAAAGAATATGGTCTGATTGACGAAGTAATAGCAAGCCACTAATGGTTTGTGGTATGAGGTGACAGAATATGGCAGGAAAAATGACAGAAGATATCGTGAGATGTTCGTTCTGTAACAAGACACAGTCACAGGTTCGTAAGCTGATTGCAGGTCCGAACGGAACTTATATCTGTGATGAGTGTGTCGGTATTTGTTCAGAGATTATAGAAGAAGAACTGGATTATAACGACAGAAGAGCTCTGGATGATATCAATTTGCTGACTCCGGAGGAGATGAAAGCATTTCTGGACGATTATGTAATCGGACAGGATGAAGCGAAAAAAGTACTTTCAGTTGCAGTTTATAATCACTATAAAAGAATTCTTGCAGAGCAGGATCTGGGAGTCGAACTTCAGAAGAGTAATATTCTGATGCTTGGACCGACCGGATGCGGAAAGACACTTCTGGCACAGACGCTTGCAAAGATTCTGAATGTTCCGTTTGCGATCGCAGACGCAACAGCACTGACAGAGGCCGGTTATGTAGGTGAGGATGTGGAGAATATCCTCCTGAAAGTAATCCAGGCAGCAGATGGTGATATTGAACGTGCAGAGCATGGTATTATCTATATTGATGAGATCGATAAGATCACAAGAAAATCAGAAAATCCATCCATTACACGTGATGTATCAGGAGAAGGCGTACAGCAGGCACTCCTGAAGATCATCGAGGGAACCGTTGCGTCTGTTCCGCCACAGGGTGGAAGAAAGCACCCTCATCAGGAGCTGATTCAGATCGATACAACAAACATTCTGTTTATCTGTGGAGGAGCTTTTGAGGGAATTGACAAGATCATAGAGACACGTATTGACAGAAAGTCCATTGGATTCAATGCAGAGATCGCATCCAAGCATGAATATGATATGGACGTACTTCTTCAGGAAGCACTACCGCAGGATCTTGTAAAATTCGGACTGATCCCTGAGCTGGTCGGAAGACTTCCGGTGACAGTTTCACTGGATCTTCTGGATAAAGATGCACTGATCCGTATTCTGACAGAGCCAAAGAGCGCGATCGTAAAACAGTATCAGAAACTTCTGGAACTGGATGGCGTAAAACTTGACTTTGATCAGGAGGCACTGGTTGAGATTGCAGAGACGACTCTGAAGCGTAAGACCGGAGCCAGAGGATTAAGAGCAATCATGGAGAATATTATGATGGATACAATGTTTAAAGTACCATCTGATGAGACAATTAAAGAATGCCGTATCACAAAGGAAGCTGTACTTGGTACAGAAGAACCGAAATATTTGCGTGACGGTGAAGAAAGAAAGTCGTTCCTGACATCAGAGAGCGCATAAAAGAAAGGCGGGCGTGATGAGTGTGATACCATCAGCCTGCTTTTGTATTTATATATTTTATCATAATCATAAAACAGAGGAGAGAAAGATGGACAACGTAGATAATGAGTTTAAAAGTCTTCCCATGGTTGCACTGCGTGGAATGACGATCATGCCGGAAATGGTCGTACATTTTGATGTGAGCAGGGAACGGTCCGTTGCGGCTGTACAGCAGAAGATATTTCTGGTTGCCCAGAAATCAATAGAAACAGAGAATCCGGAACAGGAAGATGTGTTTGAAGTCGGAACGATCGGAACGATCAAGCAGATTATAAAACTTCCAAAGCGCATTGTACGTGTGCTTGTATCCGGAGAGAGCAGAGGAATCCTGAAACGAATCGAGGAGACAGATCCGTATCTCAGAGCCGAAGTTGAGGAAATTGACGAGAGTGGCATTACGATCCCGGATGATCTCAACGGCGAGGCAATGGAGCGGGGACTGAAAGATATGCTGGTGGATTATGCAGCAAAGAATGGCAAGATGTCAAAAGAGGCAGTTGCCGAACTTCTCGATATCAAGGACCTGAAGAAACTGGTGGATGAGATTGCAGCAGGAATTCCGCTTTATTATAAAGATCAGCAGGAACTGCTGGATGAGACAGATTTCTGGAAACGCTATGAAAAGCTCTGTTTTAAACTGGTCAATGAAGTACAGATCATGGATATTAAAGCAGAGATCCAGAAAAAGGTGAAAGAACGCGTTGACAAACACCAGAGAGAATACATTTTAAGAGAGCAGCTGAAACTGATCCGTGAAGAGCTGGGAGAAGATTCTACGGTCTCTGACGCAGATGAGTTTGAGAAGGCTATGAACGAGCTGGAAGCACCGGAAGAAGTAAAGGAAAAACTGAAGAAAGAGATCAGCCGCTTCAAGAGCACACTGGGATCTCAGGCAGAAAATGGAGTGATCCGTACTTATATTGAGACACTGCTTGAGATGCCATGGGATAAGGCGGCGGAGGATAACAATGATATTGAATATGCGAAAGAAGTTCTGGATGAGGATCATTATGGTCTGGAACAGGTCAAAGAACGTATTCTGGAATTCCTTGCAGTAAGAGCACTGACAAAGAAAGGTGAAAGTCCGATTCTCTGTCTTGTAGGACCTCCGGGAACAGGAAAAACTTCTATCGCCCGTTCTCTTGCAAGAGCCATGAAGAAGCCGTATGTGAGAATTTCTCTTGGCGGTGTCCGTGATGAGGCGGAGATCCGCGGACACAGAAGAACCTATGTGGGTGCAATGCCGGGAAGAATTGCAAATGGAATCCGTACAGCAGGTGTAAAAAATCCGGTTCTTTTGCTGGATGAAATTGATAAAGTCAGCTCAGACTATAAAGGAGATACATTCTCTGCACTTCTGGAAGTCCTGGACGGAGAACAGAACAAGAAGTTCAGAGATCATTATCTGGAAGTACCGCTGGATCTGTCGGAGGTTATGTTTATCACAACTGCAAATACTTTACAGACGATTCCAAGACCGCTTCTGGATCGTATGGAGATCATTGAGATCAGCAGTTATACCGAGAATGAGAAACTGCATATTGCGCAGGAACATCTGGTTCCGAAGCAGCTGGAAAAGCATGGACTGACAGCAGATCAGCTTACATTTAGCAAGCACGCAATCTGGAAAATGGCGAGAAATTATACAAAAGAAGCCGGAGTCAGACAACTGGAGCGTGAGATCGGCAATATCTGCCGTAAGACAGCAAAAGAAATTCTGACGACAGACCGGAAAAAAGTGGCAGTGACAGACCGCAATATTCAGAAATTCCTCGGAAAAGAGAAATTCTCTTATCAGATGGCCAATGCAGCATCGGAAGTTGGTATTGTACGTGGACTGGCATGGACCAGTGTGGGTGGCGATACACTTCAGATCGAGGTCAATGTGATGCCTGGAAAGGGCGAGATCATGCTGACCGGACAGCTTGGCGATGTGATGAAGGAATCTGCGAGAACCGGAATCAGTTACATCCGTTCTGTGAGCAAGAAATATGCAATCGCAGAAGATTTCTTTGAGAAACATGACATTCATGTACATATTCCGGAAGGAGCAGTGCCAAAAGATGGTCCATCTGCCGGAATTACAATGGCAACAGCCATGCTTTCCGCAATCACAGGAAAGAAAGTACGTGCGGATCTTGCCATGACAGGAGAAGTGACACTGCGTGGAAGAGTTCTTCCGATCGGCGGACTGAAAGAGAAACTGCTGGCAGCAAAAAATGCCGGAATCCATACAGTACTGATCCCGAAAGAAAACAAAGCGGATGTGGAGGAACTTTCCATAGAGATCACGAAAGGTATGGAGATTCTTCCCGTGGAGACAATGGAAGAAGTCTTGAAGAAAGCATTGACAAGATGAGAGCCGGTATGAACATGGAAACAGGTAACGGTTTGGTCATGAAGCTCGAAACAGCCACTTTGTGGCTGCTTCTCGCTTAAGGGTGTCCGCCCTATGTCTGTAAAAATCATAATTGCCTTATATAATCAAGCTTATAACGTAACGGTAATTATGATTTCTACAGACGCATGGCTGAACTGCTACAAAATTGGAAGAAAGGAGAATCATCCGTTTTCTCTTAAGTGAGGAAGAATGGATGATATGTAACCAATATGGTAATAAAAAATATAAATCTGGAAACAGTATGTGGTATTACAAGTGTTCTTCCGGAAAATGACAAACCGGAGATTGCATTTGCAGGAAAATCCAATGTAGGAAAATCTTCCCTGATCAATGCACTGATGAACCGAAAATCTTATGCGAGAATTTCCGCTACACCGGGAAAGACACAGACAATCAATTTTTATAATATTAATGGCGAGATGTATCTGGTGGACCTTCCGGGGTATGGATATGCGAAAGTATCCGAGCAGGAGAAGATCCAGTGGGGAAAACTGATCGAGCGCTATCTGCACACATCACAGCAGTTAAAGGCAGTCTTCCTTCTGATCGATATCCGTCATGCACCGTCTGCAAATGATAAGATGATGTATCACTGGATTCTGGATCAGGGATACCAGCCGATCATTATTGCGACGAAACTGGATAAGATTAAGAGAAGTCAGGTACAGAAGTGCATCAAGATCCTGAAAGAAGGACTGGAGCTTGTACCTGGAACAAAAGTAATTCCGTTCTCATCCCAGACGAAGCAGGGAAGAGATGAGATCTGGGATCTGATCGAGACAGAATATCTTGGATGCGGCGGGGAGGCGCAGGATGGAGAATAATCGTCCTTATTGGAAGGTAGCTGTAAGTCTGCTGTTCAGTATCATTGTTACGGCAGCTTTTATTGTGATCGGGTGGAAATTGATTGAATTTCTGATGCCGTTTGTAATCGGCTGGTTTATTGCATCGGTGGCAACGCCGCTGGTCAACTGGCTGGAAAAACGGTTGAAGATTGTGAAGAAGCTGGGGTCTGCACTGATTGTTATACTGGTGCTTGCCCTGATGGTGCTGTTTGGATATTTTGCGATCAGCCGGCTGGTCACAGAGATCACAAATGTAATTCAGGATTTTCCGGATATGTACGGACAGCTGGAAACGGGACTGGGACAGATTGGAAAGACGTTATCCGGTGTATTTAACCGTCTTCCGGATGGAATTCAGAAAGGCTGGACTACGACAGTAACAAATCTGGATGAATATATGGGCAATCTGATGTCGAAGATCAGTGAACCGACTGTGACAGCAGCGGGAAATGCAGCAAAAAGGATTCCATATTTTCTCGTTTGCTTTATTGTGACGATGATGTCAGCATACTTTTTTATTGTTGACCGTGAGGAAATACTTCACTGGATGAAAGGTGTCGCACCAGAAGCGATAACCAAGCGTATGACGATGGTTATGGACAATCTGCGGTATGCCGTGGGTGGTTATTTTAAAGCGCAGTTTAAGATTATGGGAATTGTGTTCCTGATTCTGGCAGTCGGACTTGGATTTTTACGAATTCATTATTTCCTGCTGGTCGCATTTTTGATCGCGTTCCTGGATTTCCTTCCGTTCTTTGGAACAGGAACCGCTATGATTCCATGGGCGGTCTATAAGATCTTCATGGGAAATTATAAGATGGCGGTGGTACTACTGGTCATTTATGCAATTACACAGATCGTGCGTCAGCTCATTCAGCCGAAGTTGGTCGGAGACAGTGTGGGACTCAATCCGCTCGTGACCTTGCTGTTGCTTTACATTGGTTACAGAATGGGCGGAATCCTTTGGATGATTCTGGCAGTGCCGGTTGGAATGGTGATTATCAATATGTGTCAGGCGGGTGCGTTTGATTACATTATTGATGACGTGAAGATACTGATTGCCGGGATATTGAAACTGAGATGATACTGTTCAGACGATTCTGAATGGCGAGATACGTTACTGTTTACAGCTGTGCTGTGAACAGTAACCACTGAGATGACAGGCAGTTAGTGTTCATAATTTCCTGATTGAAAAAAGAAGTTATGTATGCTATGATGAAACAAGAAATGGGAATTTTGAGTTCTCTGAAAGTAGAAGAGTAATCTGTTGGATTCTAAACAGAAAAAGACAGAGATGACCGCTGCTCCCCTGATATTATTTAGGAAACAGCGGTTATTTTAATGTTTGCAAAGCAGATAGAGCGGTAAAATGAGACAAAAAAAGAGCAGATGATCAGTTATGGCAGGTGATTAAAAATAGTGTGAGACATTGCCGGTTACGGTGGATCGTGAGCAGTAAAACAGGAATCAGGCAGATGAATGGAAATGGAGGATATTACATGAGTAAATATGATGTAATTATTATTGGAGCAGGACCGGGTGGTATTTTCGCCGCATATGAACTGGCAGAGAAGGCTCCGGAACTGAAGGTAGCAGTATTTGAAGCAGGAAATCCGCTGGAGAAGAGAAAATGTCCGATCGACGGAAAGAAGATCAAAAGTTGTGTAAACTGCAAGACCTGTGCAATCATGAGTGGATTTGGAGGAGCAGGTGCATTTTCTGATGGAAAATACAATATTACGAATAAT
>OLNW01002594.1_pt1 | contig 15241 bp, 9 predicted proteins | sample 1672121 | NCBI WGS metagenome assembly OLNW01 (sample SAMEA3136648, study PRJEB25190) | human gut metagenome
GGTGGAAACCATGCCGGGCGTGACGTGCTGGCAAAAGGCGGTGGCTATTGAAAAGGTGGGATTGTATATTCCTGGAGGAACAGCTCCTCTGTTCTCTACGGTGCTGATGCTGGCTGTGCCTGCAAAGATTGCGGGTTGTAAGGAGATTGTGCTTTGCACACCGCCGGATAAAGAAGGACGGGTGCATCCTGCTATTCTTTTTGCTGCACAGGTGGCAGGGGTGAACCGGATATTCAAGGCAGGTGGCGTACAGGCTATTGCTTCGATGGCTTACGGAACGGAAAGCGTGCCGAAAGTTTACAAGATATTCGGTCCGGGAAACCAGTATGTGACGGCTGCGAAACAGTTGGTCAGTCTGCGTGATGTGGCGATTGATATGCCTGCCGGTCCGTCGGAAGTGGAAGTGCTGGCGGATGAAACGGCGAATCCGGTATTTGTAGCTGCGGACCTGCTGAGCCAGGCTGAACACGGTGTGGATAGTCAGGCAATGCTGATTACCACTTCGGAGGCTTTGCAACAGGCTGTGAAAGAGGAGGTGGAACGTCAGCTGGAACTTCTGCCCCGTAAGGAAATTGCGGAGAAGTCTCTTGCCAACAGTAAGCTTATTGTGGTGAAAGATATGGAAGAGGCCATCGAACTGACAAACGAATATGCGCCCGAACACCTGATTGTGGAAACTGCGGACTATATGCAGGTGGCAGAACGTGTGGTGAATGCGGGCTCCGTTTTCTTGGGATCGCTCTCTCCGGAAAGTGCGGGAGACTATGCTTCGGGAACGAATCATACCTTGCCGACGAACGGATATGCAAAAGCTTATAGCGGTGTGAGTCTGGATAGTTTTATCCGGAAGATTACGTTCCAGGAAATCCGCCCGGAAGGTATGAAGAATATCGGTCCTGCTATTGAAGAGATGGCGGCGAATGAACATCTGGATGCGCATAAAAATGCGGTAACAGTGAGACTTAGTAAGTTGAGAGTTGAGAATTGAGAGTTGAGAGTTCAGGTGACTCCAATCGTAAATCGTTAAATCGTAAATTAAGAAGATGAAAACATTGCAAGAACTGACCCGTCCGAATATCTGGAAGCTGAAACCTTATTCTTCGGCACGTGATGAATATAAAGGTGTAACGGCATCGGTATTTCTCGATGCGAACGAGAATCCGTACAACCTGCCGCACAACCGCTATCCCGACCCGATGCAGTGGGAATTGAAAACGGAACTTTCCAAGATAAAGAAGGTGTCTCCCGAGCATATTTTTCTGGGCAATGGTAGCGATGAAGCTATCGACTTGGTCTTCCGTGCTTTCTGTGAGCCGGGAGTGGACAATGTGGTGGCTATCGATCCCACTTACGGCATGTATCAGGTGTGTGCTGATGTGAATAATGTGGAGTATCGCAAAGTCCTGCTCGACGAGCATTTCCAATTCTCGGCAGATAAGTTGCTGGCGGCTGCGGATGAACGGACAAAGCTGATTTTCCTGTGCTCGCCCAATAATCCTACGGGAAACGATCTGTTGCGCAGTGAGATAGAGAAGTTGCTGCGTGAGTTTGAAGGGCTGGTGATACTGGATGAGGCGTATAGTGACTTTTCAGAATCTCCGTCGTTCTTGCTGGATTTAGATAAATATCCGAATCTTGTTGTGTTTCAGACTTTTTCTAAAGCATGGGGCTGTGCGGCTATCCGCCTGGGAATGGCGTTTGCTTCTACGGAAATCATCGGTATCCTGAGCAAGATAAAGTACCCTTATAATGTGAACCAACTGACTCAGAAACAGGCAATAGAGATGTTGCATAAGTACTATGAGATAGAGCGTTGGGTGAAGAGGCTGAAAGAGGAACGCGAGGATTTGGAGAAACGTTTTTCCGAACTGCCGTTGACGGTGAAAGTATTTCCGTCTGATGCCAATTTCTTCCTGGCACGGGTGACGGATGCGGTGAAAATCTATAATTATCTGGTAGGAGAGGGGATCATCGTCCGCAACCGTAATTCTATATCGCTTTGTGGCAACTGCCTGCGTGTGACGGTAGGAACGAGGATGGAGAATGATAAACTGATAGAAGCATTGAAAAGCTATGAGTAAGAAAGTATTATTTATAGACCGTGACGGGACTTTGGTGATTGAACCGCCCGTAGATTACCAGTTGGATTCGCTGGAAAAGTTGGAGTTTTATCCCAAAGTGATGCGTAACCTCGGCTTCATCCGTAGCAAATTGGATTTCGAGTTTGCGATGGTGACCAATCAAGATGGGTTGGGCACGGCTTCTTTCCCGGAAGAAACTTTCTGGCCTGCGCATAACCTAATGATGAAGACGCTGGAAGGTGAAGGGATTACGTTTGATGAAATCTTCATCGACCGTAGTATGCCGGAAGATATGGCACCTACCCGGAAGCCGCGCACAGGGATGTTGACGAAGTATCTGAATAATCCGGAGTACGATCTTGCCGGAAGTTTCGTTATCGGTGATCGTCCTACGGATGTGGAACTGGCTAAGAATCTGGGTTGCCGGGCTATTTATTTGCAGGATGATACAGCATTGCTGAAACCGGAATCAGAAGGTGGAACTGCCGCTTGCAAAGGTCTGGAAGAGGTGTGTGCCCTTGTTACGAAAGATTGGGATAAAGTTGCCGAATTCCTTTTCGCCGGAGAACGCAAAGCGGAAGTACGCCGCACAACAAAGGAAACGGATATTTTCGTGTCTCTGAATCTGGATGGTAATGGTGCTTGCGACATCCATACCGGACTGGGTTTCTTCGACCACATGCTGGAGCAAATAGGCAAGCATGGCGGTCTGGATCTGACAATCCATGTGAAAGGTGATTTGGAAGTGGATGAGCATCACACCATAGAAGACACTGCGATTGCATTAGGCGATTGCATCTATCAGGCATTGGGAAACAAGCGTGGCATCGAGCGTTATGGCTATGCCCTGACGATGGATGACTGCCTTTGCCAGGTTTGCCTGGACTTCGGTGGACGCCCCTGGCTGGTATGGGATGCAGAATTCAATCGTGAAAAGATAGGTGAGATGCCGACAGAGATGTTCCTGCATTTCTTCAAATCCCTGAGTGATGCTGCCAAGATGAACCTGAATGTCAAAGCGGAAGGTCAGAACGAGCACCATAAGATAGAAGGTATTTTCAAAGCGCTGGCCCGCGCTATAAAGATGGCGGTGAAGAGGGATATCTATCACTTTGAATTGCCGAGTTCGAAGGGAGTGCTTTAATATTTAATTCTTTTTCTCACTGCTATAACCGGATAATTTCATAACTTTGTCAAATAGATATAGAAAATAAAGTCTAAGGGCATTAAGAGTTATATTGGCATGGCGCATCTGATTATCAAAAATATTGGCCCCATAAATGAAGTGGAATTTGATTTGAATAAAATCAATATCTTCATGGGGCCGCAAAGCAGTGGAAAAAGTACAATTGCTAAGATTGTAAGCTATTGTGCGTGGCTGGAGAAACGCGTATCTCTGGAACAGTCCTTCGTAAAATACAAAGATGATAAATTTGTGGAACGTTTAATTTCGTTTCATAAAATGGAAGGATATATCCGCGAAGATTCATATCTGGAGTATGAATCGGATGTTTATAAGGTGGTATATAAAGGTTTGGGAACTTCTCCGGATTTTGAACTGAAAAGTACGAGATGGGGGTACAAACTGGAGAAAATAGCCTATATACCGGCTGAGAGAAATATCATTTCCGTGCTGCCACAGTGGAGTACTATAAAGATGTCGGACACCAGTACTGCTAATTTCATGGAGGATTGGGGGAATATGCGTGAACTATTCACAGCTGACAGACCCTTGAATATCCTTTCTCTGGGGGTTAAATACTATTATGATAAATCAAGTAATAAAGATTATATCCGTTTGGATAATGGAACACAGATTCAATTGTTTTCCTCTTCAAGTGGGGTGCAATCGGTAGTTCCGCTATTATTACTTTGCCATACGCTTCTGAATGATGATTTGAGAGATGAACTGGATTCTCATGTGTCTTTTGATAATAAGGTGATCTACGAAGAGCTAAAAGAAATTATTTATCGTGATAGATTCCGTGTAAATGTAAGGAGGAATCCGGATATAGATGCTGCTTCGGAAACTTTCCATGAAGGTGAGGGCGTAAATGAGCATTTCAGAGTTTTTCGGCCGGGAGAAAAAGATTTGTTTTATCAGACTGTTGATCATTTTACCAAAACTCAGTGTTGCGATCTGATTATAGAAGAGCCTGAAGAGAACTTATTCCCTGATATACAACAAGACTTTACATACTATATCATTCGCGAAATCCTGAAGAAAGAAGGGCATAAATTATTGATCACCACACATAGTCCTTATATACTTTTTGCATTGAATAATTGCCTGATGGGAAAATTGGTGGAAAAGAATATTCCGGATGAAAAGAGAAAGGAATATCCTTCGAGCAGTGCGTGGATTGATCCTAAGTTGGTTTCCATCTATGAGATTCACGAAGGCGCTTTGAAGTGCATTCAGGATAAGGATGGCATTTTGGAAGATAACTATTTGAACCAGGCTTATAAAATGAATTCTACAGAGTATTTGTCATTGCTTAATTATTACGAGGATGAAGAATAGAATCTGTGAGGTTTATTCGTTGTGTGAAGTGGCTACTACTGAAGCAGAAAAACTTTATATCATTGATTTTACGGAACGAACCATGTCTGCAAGAAAAGTGGAAATACACACAAAAATCCCTTTTATTCCCGAAACTACGACAGAAATGGATGGTCTGACATTGAATAATGCAACATCATTGTCTGTCGATCATGTTATTTTTGATGATTGCCAATTTAAGGATGAAAAAGGATTGCAAATAGAACATTGCGAATGTTGCCTTTTTCCTTCGTCCGGTAATGAGGGATGCTGGATTATGTTTGTTGAGATAAAGGACTGCAAACCTAAGAATATTGCAGTTTATAAGGAAAAGTGTAAATCTCAGTTAGTTTCTACTATTCAGGACTTTAGAAAGCATAATCTGATTTCAGACACAAATAAGGTACATGCCGTAATTTCTTTTCCCCGCCGGAATAAAACTGCTTTTAATGAAATGATAGTAGGAGATTTGATTGAGCAGACCCGTTTATTCAAGGAACATAAGATCTATTTTGTAGCAACAAATAAGATGGCAATAAGAGATTATCAGATACTGGAGCCTGTTTTGTAAAAAGAAGATGTCCATTTCTGAACATACTTACTGTCCGATAATGAACACCCACCCCTGCCCAGAAGCATCCTGACGCTTTGGCACGCTCTTTGCTTTTCTGTTTACAACTATTTTTTGATAAACATGAAAAGGAATATTTTACTCGCAGCTTGGATGCTATTTCCGTTCGCCGCTTTTGCACAGAACGATACATTGACAAACGAACGTGAACGTCTCATCACTTTAAATGAAGCGATAGCTTTGGCACGTACCCAGTCAGTGGATGCCGCCGTAGCGCTGAATGAATTGAAGACTTCATACTGGGAATATCGTACTTTCCGTGCCGACCTGTTACCGGAAGTGAATCTGAACGGTACTTTACCCAATTACAATAAATCTTACAGTAGATATCAAAACTCGGATGGTTCCTACTCATTTGTGCGTAACAATACGCTGGGACTTTCCGGAACGCTCTCCATAGACCAGAACTTATGGTTTACGGGCGGTAAACTGTCACTGGCTTCTTCTCTTGAATATATCAAGCAATTAGGATCCGGAGGAGATAAACGGTTTATGTCCGTCCCCGTCAGCCTGGAATTGTCGCAACCTATCTTCGGAGTGAACAATCTGAAGTGGAACCGCCGTATCGAACCGGTGAGATATGCAGAAGCAAAAGCTGCCTTTATCACTGCTACGGAACAGGTGACGATGAAGACAATCACTTATTTCTTCAATCTGCTGCTGGCAAAAGAAAACTTGAAAACTGCTCACCAGAATAAAGTGAATGCTGATCGCCTCTATGAAGTAGCAGTGGCAAAGCGCAAGATGGGGCAGATTTCTGAAAATGACCTGTTGCAGTTGAAACTGAATGCTTTGCAAGGTAAGGCGGATGTGACGGAAGCGGAGAGTAACCTGAATGCGAAAATGTTCCAGTTGCGTTCGTTCCTCGGTTTGTCGGAAGATGAGAATCTGAATCCGATGTTGCCGAATTCTGCACCGGATATGAAAATGGAATATAATCTTGTATTGAGCAAGGCTCTGGATCGGAACTCGTTTGCACAGAATATCCGTCGTCGCCAGTTGGAAGCGGACTATGAAGTGGCTACGGCCCGTGGGAATCTGCGTAGCATCGACTTGTTTGCCAGCGTGGGATATACAGGGCAGGATCGTGATTTGACTTCCGCTTACAAGGGGCTGCTTGATAATCAGATTGTGCAGGTGGGTGTGAAGGTGCCTATTCTGGACTGGGGAAAGCGTCGCGGAAAAGTGCGTGTGGCAAAGAGTAACCGTGAAGTGGTGCTTTCCAGAATCCGGCAGGAACAGATGGACTTCAATCAGGATATCTTCCTGCTCGTAGCGAACTTCAATAATCAGGCACAACAATTGGGCATTGCACAGGAAGCTGACGGCATTGCCGAGAAACGTTATAAAACCAGTGTGGAAACCTTTATGATCGGACAAATCAGTACGCTGGATCTGAACGACGCACAGAAATCAAAAGATGAAGCAAGGCAGAAACATATTTCCGAGCTCTATTATTATTGGTACTATTTCTATCAAATCCGCAGTCTGACACTTTGGGATTTTGAACGGAATTGTGAACTGGAGGCAGACTTTGAAGAAATTGTGAGAGACTGAGTTTGAGTTATGAGTTATGAATAATAACTTATAACTCATAACCGTTTTTCGCTTGTTATTGAAAAAAACAGTGTTATTCTGTGCTTTCTGTGTGAAATCGTTTATTTTTGCAAACCATAAAACAACGAAATCTTATGATACTGATAATCGACGATGATAGTGCCGTACGTTCTTCCCTCAGTTTTATGCTGAAACGTGCAGGATATGAAGCGCAAACTGTTCCCGGACCGCGCGAAGCAATGGATGTGGTGCGTGCCGAGGCACCTGCCCTCATTTTGATGGACATGAACTTCACCCTTTCCACAACGGGAGAAGAGGGGTTGACTTTGCTGAAACAAGTGAAAATATTCCGCCCCGATGTACCTGTTATCCTGATGACGGCGTGGGGAAGTATACAACTTGCCGTGCAGGGTATGCAGGCGGGCGCGTTCGACTTTATCACGAAGCCGTGGAACAATGCCGCTTTGCTGCAACGTATCGAGACAGCCCTTGAACTGACTGCTGTCCCAAAAGATGCACCGGAAGAACAGAGCGAGACGCTGAACCGCAGCCATATCATCGGAAAATCTCAGGGATTGATGGAAGTGCTGAATACGGTGGCACGCATTGCGCGTACCAATGCCTCGGTACTGATTACCGGTGAGAGTGGAACGGGTAAGGAGTTGATTGCCGAAGCCATCCACATCAACAGCCAGCGGGTGAAACAGCCGTTTGTAAAGGTCAACTTGGGCGGTATCTCGCAGAGCCTTTTTGAAAGCGAAATGTTCGGTCATAAGAAAGGGGCCTTTACGGATGCGACAACAGACCGCGTAGGACGCTTTGAACTTGCCAACAAGGGTACTATCTTTCTGGATGAAATCGGTGATCTCGATCCTTCCTGTCAGGTGAAACTGCTCCGTGTATTGCAGGATCAGACGTTTGAAGTGCTGGGTGACAGCCGTCCCCGCAAGACGGATATCCGGGTGGTATCCGCCACCAATGCCGACCTCCGCAAGATGGTATCGGAACGTACGTTCCGCGAAGATTTGTTTTATCGTATCAACCTGATAACCGTTAAGTTGCCTTCCCTTCGCGAACGCCGTGAAGATATTCCTTTGCTGGCACGCCACTTTGCCGACCGCCAGGCAGAGCTTAACGGACTGCCCCGCACAGAATTCTCGGCAGATGCCTTGAACTTCCTTTCCCGCTTGCCTTATCCGGGAAATATTCGTGAATTGAAGAATCTGGTAGAGCGTACAATTCTCGTCAGCGGAAAGTCGACGCTGGATGCTTCGGATTTCGACGCACAATATCTGCGTCCTAATGAACCGGTGAAGGCTTCGGACGCATCGTCTCTGGCAGGCATGACGCTGGATGAAATAGAGCGTCAGACTATTTTGCAGGCGCTCGATCGCCATAAGGGAAATCTCAGTCAGGTAGCTATGACGCTCGGCATTAGTCGTGCCGCGCTCTATCGCCGACTGGAAAAGTTTAATATAACAGTCACAGAAAAGTGAGAATAAAGTTCTATTTCTCCATACTTGTCCTTTTCCTTCTGGGTTTAGGTGGTGTGCTTCTCTACTTGGCGAAGGGGATGAAGCCGTTGCACCTTTACATTGTAGAGGGAATCATTGCATTTATCCTGGTGTTCCTGTTTATCTTCTATCGTAAGATTGTGAAACCGATGAATATTATCGGCAGCGGTATGGAATTGCTGCGCGAACAGGATTTCAGTAGCAGGCTCAGCAAAGTAGGGCAATACGAGGCGGATCGCATTGTAAATGTGTTCAACCGTATGATGGAGCAATTGAAGAACGAACGTTTGCGTCTGCGTGAGCAAAACCATTTTCTGGACTTGCTTATCCAGGCTTCACCGATGGGGGTTGTCATTACCACACTGAACGGTGAAATATCCCAGCTTAATCCGATGGGATTGAAGATGATGGGAGTACGCCTGGAAGAGATTATGGGAAAGAAAATTGAGAATATAGACTCTCCTTTGGCTGAAGAACTGGCGAATATCTCAAAAGATCAGACGGCAGTGGTGCGTCTGAATGACTCGAATATCTATAAATGTACCCATTCCTCCTTTATCGACAGAGGTTTTCATCACCCTTTCTATCTGATAGAGAAGATGACGGACGAGGTGATGCGTGCTGAAAAGAAAGCGTATGAGAAGGTGATCCGCATGATTGCGCACGAGGTGAACAATACAACGGCGGGTATTACATCTACCCTCGATACCGTGGAGCAAGCTCTTTCCACTGAAGAGGATATGGAGGATATCTGCGATGTAATGCGCGTTTGTACAGAACGTTGCTTCTCTATGAGCCGCTTTATCACCCGTTTTGCCGATGTCGTGAAGATTCCTGAGCCCGCCTTGGTTACGGGCAAACTAAATGAACTGGCTTCCATGTGTAAACGCTTTATGGAGGGTATGTGCAACGACCGGAATATCCTTCTCTGGTTGGAATGTGATCCGAAGTTGGAACCGGTACGCTTTGATGCGGCACTGTTGGAACAGGTATTGGTGAATATTATCAAGAATGCTGCGGAAAGCATCGAACATGCACCCGAAGGAACGATCCAGCAGGGTAGGGTTGTAGTCCGTACAATCGCTCCTACCACGATTGAAGTGGTAGATAATGGCCCCGGTATAACAAAAGAGACTGAAGCAAAGCTCTTCAGTCCCTTCTTTTCCACCAAACCGAACGGGCAGGGAATCGGTCTGGTGTTTATTCGCGAGGTGCTTACCCGTCATGGGTGTACGTTCTCTTTGCGCACGTACAGTGATGGGTTGACACGGTTCCGCATTATTTTTCCGTAGTCTTTTTCCACGCCTTTGCGTATTCGTCAAGAATCCGCTTGATGCCCTGGCCGATGACCACATAGTCCTTTTCGTTCAGGTTGGCAAGCGAGGCGCGTATGCTCCATTCCGGACCGTCGAAGCCACCGCCGTTCAGCAGGACGAGAGACGTTTCTTTCGCCAGGCGGAATACGACGTTCAGCGGGCTGTAGGTACGTTTCAGGTATTCTACGAAATCATCTCCATAGAATTTCTTTGCCCATACCAGCATGTCGATCTCTGTATAATACCCTACGCGGAGCGGATCTTTTATCAATGTGAATCCCGTGTTATCCCACAAGGCATGCAGACGCTTTTCAATGATTTCCATCATCTTCTGTTTATATTTGTTTTCCTTATCCAGCAGGGCGAAGGAAGCGAATAAACTCATTTGCATCTGTTGGGGCAATGACAGGCCGGCGGTATGGTTCAGTGCAACCTGTCGGCTGTCAGCTACCATGCGGTCGATGAACTTCATTTTTTCGGGATGCAGAGTCAGGCTTGAGTAACGGCGGTTCAGTGCATTGCGTTTATCTTCCGGCAGGCGGGCGATTTGCTTGTCGTAGATGTTGTCTTCGTGCAGGGCGATGACGGCATCACGCCAACCGGTAGCTCCGAAATATTTGGAGAAGGAATAGACACAAAGCGTATTGTGCGGCAGTTCAGCCATGAATGAGCGGAAGTGCGGGCTGAATGTGCCGTATACATCATCCGTGATAACCATCAGGTTGGGGTTATTATTCTTCACGATATCGACAATACGTGCCATCGTCTCCGGGCTGAGAGCGTAACTGGGCGGATTGCTGGGATTGGTCACGAAGAGCGCTTTGATGGCGGGATCTTTCAGGCGGTCGATGTCCTTGTCATTGTATTGCCAGAGGTGGAATCCGTCGTCCGTCATGCGGTCGGCATGCAGTTCTATCATGTTGAACTGGTAGCGACTCAGTTGCGGAATTTCAATGTAGGGGGTGAAAGCGGGCACCATCAGGGCGATACCGTCACCTTTATCCAGCAGGAAGTTTTCCTGGAGGGAGTCGAAGAGGTAACACATGGCGGCGGTTCCGCCTTCGGTGGCAAAGAGGTCGAATGTGCCTCGTGGAGGGCGGTTATCGCACATTTCTTGCGACAGGTAATCTTGCACCAGTATTTCGGTGAAGTGCAGGATGCGGTCGGGCACAGGGTACTGGTCGCCGATGACGGCTTCTGCCCATTCATGTACCAAGGAGTCGGGATCGGCGGCATGTTGCATTAACAGGTAGTTATAAGTTTGCTCCAGGAGCTTGGCACCGTGAGCGGCGTTGTTCTTTTTGAGGAAGGCTTCGAAGCGGGAGGCAATGCCTTCTTTTTGAGGGATGCCGGCGATGCCTTCGGGGAGGTTCATGACGCGGCGACATTCTTCCAATCCGAACTGTCCCAGGAGGAAGAAGGCTTCGCGAGGGGTGGTAGCTATCCAGTTAGGGTTACCACGTCCGGCGTTTAGCATCGTGCGGGCAGTTTTCTTCAGGCTTTCATCGGCCATATCGATCAATTGGTTTTTCAGCTCGAATGGGCTGATAGCTTCCATTTTCTTTTCTAAGTTTTTGGTATCCATATCATTAAGTTTTAATTGTTATCATATAATCTTTTGGTTCAATAAACTAATCCTGGGAGTGTGATAAACTAACTCTCGGGATGCAAGAATCTATTTTCGGAAATGCATAAAATTATTCATACTATAATTGTTTTTGTATCTTACAACAGATGTGTTACTTTCTTACGATAGATATATTTCTTTCTTACAATAGCTGTTGTAAGAATAATAATGTGCATTCTGAAGATTAATTCTTCGCATCGCGGCGATTAGTTTCTTGCATACGGTATATCAGTTGTATGATATATCCGCCGGGTTAAATCAGCAGTACGATGACGACACCCCATATTATTAATAAGGTGTTGCCCACAGCATACGTTACCGTATACCCCAGCGCAGGCGTTTCGCTTTCCACCGCATCTTGTATTGCTCCCAGTGCGGCTGTCGTTGTACGTGCTCCGGCACAACATCCCAGTGTTATTGCAGGGTGGAACTTGAAGACGTACTTACCCAGTAGCAAACCGATGATTAACGGCAAGGTAGTGGCTATGGCACCTACAATGAATAAACTGAGCCCGACATCCCGGAAACCCTGTACGAAACTCGGTCCGGCAGCTATTCCCACTACAGCAATGAACATATTCAGCCCTACATTATTCAGTACCCACAGGGAAGCTTCGGGAATACGTCCGAACGTAGGATGCTTGCTGCGCAGCCAACCGAAGAATAATCCGGCTATCAATGCGCCACCACTCGTACTCAGACTGATGGGGACACCACCGATGTGGATGGATAATGCACCGAACAAACCACCTATCAGAATTCCTAATCCTACGAATATCATATCCGTTTGGTGGGTAGGCCGATCCACATATCCTATTTGTACAGCGGCACTTTCCACTTCCTGCTTGGTGCCTACTACTTCGATGACGTCGCCGGCATCCAATTTTGTCTGTGCCAATACGGGTATTTCAATTCCCGCACGCTTGATGCTGCGGATGCTGACGCCATGCATGAATTTGTGCCGGCGGATATTTGCCACTGTCTTTCCGGCGAACGTTTTCTTTGTGACCGTGACAGGTAACGTCTCTGCCGGGAAATCGAGCAATTGTGCGTCCTGTATTTCATTGCCTATCCAGTCCTCTTCGCCGATAACGAATTCACGGCGTCCGCTGAGAACGACTTCGTCTCCTATATTCAATACGGTATTCGGGGATACATCCCGAACGACTCCTTGCTTACGCAGGCGCTCTACGAACAGGCGTTTGCCATCTTTCTGGAAGTACATTTCCAAGTCTATCACCCGACGGCCTTGCTTGAACCATTCGTTTTCTATCTTGTAGGCGCGGAAGGTTACGGGGCGTGCGGCGTGCATGAAGCCCGGTTCGTCTGCCTCGGAACTACCCATTTTGGCTTCCAGTTCTTTGCAGGCAGCTTTTACTTTCTCCAGTCCGCCCAATAGTTTTGGACCGAGGGAGGAGAGTACCCAGGCTGAACCTGCCGTACCGAAAACGTAAGTCACTGCATAAGATACGGGGATGATATTGATATAACTTTGGCGTTGCGCTTCGTCCAGTCCCATGTTTGCCATGGTGTCTTCGGCTACTCCGATGACGGCGGAGATGGTCTGCGAACCTGCCAGTAATCCGGCGGCTTCACCGGGATTGTAGCCCATCACGAGGGCGAGAAGCCAGGTTACCACCAATACCGATACACACATCAGCACGGCAAAGCCTACCTGGGGGAGTCCGTCTTTTTTCAGTCCGCGGAAGAATTGCGGTCCTACTTTATACCCGACGGCGAACAGAAAGAGAAGAAAGAACACGGATTTGATGGGGCCTGGCACGTCGATTTTCAACTGTCCTACCAATACGCCTACAAGCAATACGCTTGTGACCGTCCCCAAGCTGAACTTCCCGATGCGTAGCTTGCCAAGCCAGAACCAGGGTGAGGAATATGGCAAGTTCGGGGCGCTCCCTGAGCTGGTTTATTATCCATTCCATAATTAAGTTGTTTAGGTTATTAATTGGTTTTCGATGCTTTTCGCGTCGTTTAAGATATATACAACAGCCTGCAAAAGGAAGTGTTTCGTGCAAAAGTGGTTTTTTAGAACATTTATTCAGTAAAACTGAACTTTCTAAAATAGTTTTCTTGCGTACCTTTGCGGGCGTTAAAGAAGGAAGAAAGAAGTGATGAGTTACAAGCTACAGGCTACAAGTGGCAATAACTTGCGCTTGTCGGTATAGCGCAGCCACTTGTAGCCTGTAGCTCGTAGCTTGTCACTTAATATAAAAATAGGTATGAGGTTTACTTTTTTAAGGATTTTATTGTTCATCAGCCTTTGCTGGATGAGCTTTCCCCTGCAAGCACAATATGTGGTACAAGGTGTTGTTACAGACTCGTTAACCCGTGAGCCTCTCCCATATACATCTGTGTATCTGAAAGGTACTACCGAAGGAGGTATGACCGATGACAAAGGACAGTTTTCTTTCAAGACCTACCGCCCCCAAGCCGTGCTGGTTATTTCTGCCATTGGATATAATGAATACACCCGTCTTATTCATCCGGCACAAGGTATCCGTCTTACCATCACCCTTTCGCCGGCAACGTATGCCCTGAATGAAGTGGTGGTAAAGCCCAAACGGGAGCGATATAAGAAAAAAGATAATCCCGCCGTGGAATTTGTGCGACAAATGATTGAACATCGGGATGACTATTCGCCCAAAGAGTTGGACTTCTGGCAACGGGATCGTTATGAGAAGATGACTTTTGCCATCAACAACTTCGACAGCGTAAAGCAACAGAAGTGGCTTTATCGTAAATTCAAGTTCCTGACGGACTATGTGGATACTTCCGCCGTTACGGGAAAGCCCGTGCTTGCCGTCTCCAACCGTGAACTGCTGGCTACGGACTATTACCGCAAATCTCCCAAAAGTCAGAAACAGCGCGTACATGCCCGCCGACAGGCTGGTGTGGATGAGATGCTTTCGCAGCAAGGCATGGAGCAAGCCATCAGTGTGACGATGACGGATGTGGATATTTATGAGAACAACATCACGCTGTTTACCAATAAGTTCGTAAGTCCGCTCTCTTCCCTGGGCCCTTCATTCTATAAATATTATCTGATGGACACGCTTACGATAGCGGGCCAACCTTGTGTGGATCTGACGTTCGTACCCTTCAATTCCGAATCCTTCGGTTTTACGGGACACTTGTACGTTACTTTGGACAGTACTTATTTCGTACGTCGTGCCACCATGAACTTTCCACAGAAAATTAATCTGAATTTTGTGGATTATATGTCTCTTGAACAGAACTTTACCCGTGGGGCAGACGGTACGCGCCAGTTGGCTGACGAGCATATCACTACCGAATTCAAGCTGGTGGACAATAGTGACGGTATCTATGCCAAGCGGGATGTATATTACAGGAATTATGTGTATGAACCTTCTGCGGATGCCCTTTCGGCCTTTAAGAAGCCGGAAAAAGTGATTGAGCCGGCCGAAGCAACGCATCGCACAGAAGCTTACTGGGACGATAACCGTCAGGTGGAAGTCAGCAAGAAGGAAACTTCCGTTGATAAAATGATGGCGCAGCTTCGCACGTATCCTGTCTATTACTGGACGGAGAAGACCTTGAAAGTGCTGTTTACCGGATACATACCCGCACCTAAAGAGAAAGAACCCCTGTTCTATATAGGTATGATGAATACCACTATAAGCGGTAATACCTTGGAAGGTGTACGTCTGCGTGCGGGAGGTATGACTACGGCGTGGCTCAATCCACACCTATTCTATAAAGGGTACATGGCTTACGGTTTCAAAGACCATCGGATGAAGGGAATGGCTGAAGTGGAATATTCTTTCCATAAGAAGAAGGAGTATGCCAACGAATTCCCTATTCACTCTTTGAAAGCACGATATACCTCGGATGTAAACCAATACGGACAGCATTACCTTTATACCAGTCAGGACAACGTATTCCTGAGCTTGAAGCGCCAGAAGGACGACCGGATAGGTTATCAGCGCAAGGCGGA
>OLNW01002597.1_pt1 | contig 15227 bp, 8 predicted proteins | sample 1672121 | NCBI WGS metagenome assembly OLNW01 (sample SAMEA3136648, study PRJEB25190) | human gut metagenome
GATACGTTAGTCCGGAATTTACGCCTATGGAGAGTACAAGAACTTGTGAGTAGATTGATATTTATATCATCAAAAGCATATTCGTTAAAGTAGGAATGGAACATAGAAGTTTATAACTTTTTTATAAGTTTTCAGTAACGGCTAGTTTTATGAAGGTAGATTATAATCCGCAGGTGGGGTATCGCAGAACTATTTTTAAGGAGGCATATGATTTTCTTCTAAAACCGGTCTCCTTTTCTGCAAAGCAGGACGGCCTGCAGATTACAGTAGAAACATACCAGGGGAAATCAGCAGAAGTACAGGTCTGCTTTCTGACTGAGACGGCATTTCGGCTGCAGCTGATTCCGGAAGGTGAGACGGACCGCCCGGGCAATCCGGTCTTTGTACCGGAAACCCGGTATCCGGGAAGCTTTTCGGAGCAGGAGCGGTTCTGTGAATACGGGACAGAAAAGCTGACACTGCGTTTTTGCAAGGATTACTGGGAAATGTCCGTGTACGAGGAAGGTGAGCTGCTGACGAAGGAGCAGGTATTTGACACGAATGTAGACAATCGGTGGAAATACCTTCCGACTGGCTGGCATTATGATGAAGAGGGAAAGTGCTGCCGGATCCATGAAACAATGTACTTATACTCCGATGAAGCATTCTGGGGATTCGGGGAGAAGTTTACAGATCTGAATAAACGCGGACAGCTGCTGCACTGCTGGCAGAAGGATGCGCTGTCCACAAACACAGAGGATTCCTACAAGGCACATCCGTTTTTTATCAGCAGCAGGGGCTATGCCGTTCTCATGAATACCTATACCCGCTGTTCCTTTGATATGGGCCATACTTCGCAGGTGAGCTATCAGATGGAGGCAGAGGATGGCCGCCTGGATTACATCTTCATCGGAGGCGGGCGCGGAGATTATAAGTCACTGCTGTCTCAGTATGTACAGCTGACCGGCGCGATTCCGCTGATTCCGAAGTGGGCGTTTGGCTTCTGGATGTCACGGTGCTCCTATCAGACCCGTCAGGAGATCGAGGAGGTCGTGCTGCGCTGCGAGAAGGAGCAGGTGCCGATTCGTGTCATTCATATTGATGGCTGGCAGAAGGATGGATATGCCGGAGCATGGGTATGGGATGAGGAGCGGTTCCCGGATCCGGAAGGAATGATCCGCTGGCTGAAGGAGCACGGCGTCCACTTAAGTCTCTGGATTTTCCCGTATCTGGCAGAGACCTCGCCGATCTTTAAGGAATTGTCTGACAAGGGCTATTTTGTGAAAAATAAGAGCGGAGAGCCGGCGCTGTTTTATTCTACCGCAGATTCCGCAGAGCGCTCAGCCTGCTTTGATTTCTCCAATCCGGAGTTCCTGGCGTGGTACAAGCCGCGCGTCATGAAGGTGCTTCATATGGGCGTGGGCGTAATTAAGACTGATTTCTCTGAGGCAGTTCCGGAGGATGCCGTTTATTATGACGGAAGAGACGGTGTGGAAGGACATAACCGTCTGACCTATCTCTATGCAGAGACGATCTATCGCTGGATGGAGGAATATAAAAAGGAAACCGGGGAGCTTCCGATGCTCTGGGGCCGGAGCGGCTATGCCGGATCTCATCGGATTCCGGCTGCCTGGGCAGGCGATTCCTCCAGTGCGCTGAACAATCATGCGGCGATTGTAAAGGGCGGCCTGAGTCTTGCAATGTCAGGTGTGGCATTCTGGGGCTTTGACATGGGTGGCTTTTATAATACCGGCGCGGACGGAAATGAATGCCCGCCGACGCAGGAGGAGTATGAGAGATCTCTGGAGCTGGGCTTTTTGATGCCGCTGTCACGTGCACATGGAAAAACACCGCGGGAACCGTGGCATTTTGGAAATGAGGTATTGGAAAATGTGCGCAGATTTGATACAATACGGAACGGACTGTCACCGTACCTTGTCAGCACGGCAGTGGAATGCCATCAGAACGGAATTCCGATGCTGCGGCCGCTTGTTCTGGAGTTCCCGAAGGATCCGGCTGCACGGTATCAGGAGCTGAGTTATATGCTTGGTCATGCGCTGTTAGTTGCACCGCCGTTTGACCGGAAGCGATATGACGTTTATCTTCCGATCGGAAAATGGGTGAACTATTTTACCGGAGAGGTACTGGACGGCGGACAGTATGTGACTGTAGAGCCGAAGCTGGGAGAGCTTCCGGTATTCCAGCGGGAGAATACGTGTGTACTGCAGAGCACGGAAGCAGGTACGGAGGATGGATATTTCGAGCATCTGAAGGCAAACATTTTCTGCACCGGAGAAATGCAGGAGACACTCTATGATTATAATGCAGCTGGCGAGATCCGGACGTGGACGCTTCGGACGACCTCCGGTGATACGGAGAATGTGTCGATGCGGCAGATCGGTACGAGCGGAGCGCTTCGGATTGAGACCGATGCGCCGGTTCAGGAAGCAGTCGTGATCGGCGACGCAAAGTAAAAGAATACGAAATAAAAAATAGCAGCGTGGTGTATGCGGAAATGTCCGTGTGCATCCGGAGGGGAGGCAGTGATGTCAGAAGTCACAATTAAGGATATAGCCAGATTGTGTGGTGTGGGGGTTAGTACGGTATCCCGTGCGATCAACGATCACCCTGACATCAACCCCACCACAAAGAAACAGATACAGGAAACGATCGAACAGTATGGATATATTCCGAATAACAGTGCGCGGAACTTAAAGCGCACGGAGTCCAATGTAGTGGCGGTTCTGGTAAAGGGTATCACGAATCCACTGTTCAGCTCTATGATCCGGGTGTTAGATGAGAAACTGAAGCGCTTCAAATTTGATATGCTGCTACAGCATATCAACTATAATGAGGATGAGGTGGCGGTTGCACTGGAACTGATTAAGGAAAAGAGACTGAAAGGGATTATTTTCCTTGGGCTGAATTATTATCATCCGGAAGGAGAGCTGGAAAAGATCAATGTGCCTTTTGTACTTGGTACGGTCGGATCGATTTTTGAAGATGAGGATCTGAGCCGTTATTCGCATGTGACGCTGGATGATGAGAAGGAAAGCTATAAGGCAGTAGAGTATCTGATCCGGAAGGGGCATCGGGATATTGCCATTATTTCGGCGGAGGAGCGGGATTCTTCGGTTGGCCGGCTGCGTATGCAGGGATATCAGAGGGCGCTTGCAGACTATCAGATACCGGAAAAGAAGGAGTTGATCTGCCCCGTATCTGACGAGATAGAGCATTATACCATGACAAACGGGTATATGACGACGAAAAAGCTGATTGAGTCCGGGGCACCGTTTTCAGCTGTATTTGCGTTCTCGGATATAATTGCGGCTGGCGTGTACCGGGCAGTACATGAGGCAGGACTGCGGATTCCGGAGGATGTCTCCGTGGTCGGGTTTGACGGGAGCGAGCTGGGTGATTACCTGCAGCCGAAGCTCACGTCTGTGGCACAGCCGGTAAGTAAGATGGCAGATGCGATCATCAATCAGCTCTATGATATGATCGACGGGCGCTGCGGCAATCGCAGCCAGATATTTGAGGGGAAGCTGCTGGAGAAGGAGTCCGTCCGGCAGATCGAACATAAATCGTGACAAAAAACAGATGAGATAATAACTAAGATCAATGGAGGAAAAAGCGGATGAAAAGAAAGAGCGGAGTATTAATGCCGGTCTCAAGCCTTCCGTCTCCGTATGGGATCGGAGCTTTTTCAAAGGAAGCGTATAAATTTGTAGATTTTCTGGCAGAAGCAGGACAGACCTACTGGCAGATGCTGCCACTGGGGCAGACCGGATACGGAGATTCGCCGTATCAGTCATTCTCCACATTTGCGGGAAACCCGTATTTTATCGATCTGGATCAGCTGGCCGAAGCCGGCTATCTGGAGGCGGGCGAGCTGGCCGCAGCTGATTTTGGAGCAGATCCGGAGCACGTTTCCTATGATAAAATATACAGCGAGCGGTTCCGTATCCTGCGCATGGCGTATCACAACAGCCCATATGCACTGCAGGTCGCAGAGCGATGGGCGGGATATAAGGAAGAGACGGCGGCGTTTGAAGCATTTATTGAAAAGTATGCGGCATGGCTGCCGGACTATGCACTTTACAGTGCGATCAAGAATGCATTTGGTGGTAAGAGCTTAAGCGACTGGGAGGATGACATCCGACTGCGCCGTCCGGCTGCCATGGAGGCTTATCAGGCAAAGCTGGAGGACGAAGTACGTTTCTATGAGTTCCAGCAGTATCTGTTCCGGCAGCAGTGGAGCGCATTGAAGCAATATGCAAATGAAAAAGGGATCCAGATGATCGGCGATGTCCCGATCTATGTAGCATCTGACAGTGCGGATGCATGGGCGCATCCGGAGCTGTTTCAGCTGGATGAGCATGGCAGACCGTCAGCGGTAGCAGGCTGTCCGCCGGATGGATTTTCCGCGACCGGCCAGCTCTGGGGCAATCCGCTGTATCGCTGGGATTATCATAAAAAGACAGGGTATCAGTGGTGGCTGGAGCGACTGGCAGCATGCTTTGAGCTGTATGACATCGTGCGGATTGATCATTTCCGCGGCTTTGACGAGTACTTTGCAATCCCGTACGGTGATACGACGGCGGCAAACGGCAAGTGGATGCCGGGGCCGGGCATGGATATCATGAATGCGATCAAGGAGAGGTTTGGCGACCGTCCGATTATTGCAGAGGATCTTGGATTCCTGACTCCGACGGTACTGCAGCTCGTAAAGGATACCGGTTATCCGGGCATGAAGCTTCTGCAGTTTGCATTTGACAGCCGTGAGCCGGGTGATTATCTGCCGCACAATTATCCGCACAACTGTGTCCTCTACACCGGCACCCATGACAACGATACGGTTATGGGCTGGAAGGAGCATGTGAGTGCGGAGGATCTGGACTTTACCCGCAGATATCTGAATATTCATCCGGGCGATGCCCTGAACTGGGCGATGATCCGGGCGGCATTTGCCTCTGTGGCAGATACAGTCATTATTCCGATACAGGATTACCTGGGACTTGGCTCCGAGGCACGGATCAACACGCCGTCGACCCTGGGCCGGAACTGGCAGTGGCGCATGAAGCCGGATGCCATCGCTCCTGAGCTGGCAGGACGGATCCGGGAGCTGACAGAGCTGTACGGAAGAATGTGAGTCAGATGCAATACATTAGAAAGGAAAATGCTTATGCTGGAATTTCGGTATGACACACAGCTCCTGATCGAAGGAGAGAATCTGGATGAGGATGCGATCAACGATTACTTTGTCGAGCACTTCAAGGGGGACTGCCTGCTGGCAGTCGGCGACGAGGAGCTGATCAAGATCCATTTCCACACAAATGAGCCGTGGAAGGTGCTGGAGTATTGCTCCACACTTGGCGAGATCTACGATATTGTCGTAGAGGATATGGACCGTCAGTCGCGGGGACTCAAAGGATAAACGACAGGCATTTTCAAAGATGAGAGAACTTCTCATTTCAGACAAAACAGAAAGACAGCGGAATGGTTCCTTTACGGAGGAAGCGTTCTGGCTGTCTTTTTGTGTATCTGTGCCTGATTTTGGGCGGAAGTGCTCACAGATTTTTCACATCACATCAGAGTCAGAAATCTTGCACAGCCATTTTTTTTGTGATACTATGACAAGGTCGTTTTAAGTGTAATCAAAAATTGGATAAAACATCAAATAAATAAATAAATAAATATAATTCAACTATGCATGACGGAAAAAGGAAGCAAAACAGGTGATCGGATGACAGATGAAAGAAAAGACCGGACGGAGGACATGGAGCAGCTGCCGCCGGAGGAGCTTGCGAAGGAAATTGAAAAGAATAAAAGGAAAGTGGCACGGAACATCGTATTCATCATGGCGGCGATGGTGGCCTTTATCGCGATCTGCATCGCCTGGTTCGTCAGCAACAACCGGGTAAATGGAGTCCTCGGAGGGATCAGTGCAAAAAAATCCGGGATAGAGATCGGCTCAAGAGGGGGCGGAGGTGTACATGATGATCTTCTGAAGAAGATAGTAGATGGGATCACCTATCTTTCACTTAAGTCCGGTGAGACGGGAGAACATAATACTTCTCAGGGCGGAAGTATCAACTGGCTGCTAAGTGAAGACAGCAATATGAAGAACTACGATAGTGGAAAATCTTTTAATGACACTGAAAAAAAGTTCAGAAAAGACTACGCCATGGAGCCGGGGACAAAGGGAAAGCTGGATTTTTTCATCAAGTCCTATGAAGGCGGAAATTTATCTCTGAATTTTACATTGGACATAGCCCCATATACTATGAATGGAGAAAATGAACAGGCTGTGGAAAAAACTTCGGCAGCAATACCGCTTCTAAGTGGTCATATTTTGTACTTTCTGGGAGAAGAGCAGTCTGATGAAAAGATAAAATACACCTGGATAAAGGATGGAAAATTCAATATTAAGATAGAAAATGCCGTGGCGGATAAGGAATATGAGTATTCTATTTACTGGGTATGGCCGCTGAATCTTTCTACGATCCTTCTGAATACCGAGGATGAATTTTTGAATGGAAATACAGTGGAATTTGATGACAAAGATCCGACAGGGACACTCAGAAATCAGATTGTAACAGATATGACAAATAATCCCGGGAAATATTTTTTCAGCTCATTGACGGGAGGACTGCTGAATACGGAATATGCTGAAGTAAAAGCAATCGAGGATATTCACAAGAATAGCGGAGAAAATGGTACATATGACAAGCAGCTCTTTGTTGACCTGTCATCCTATTACAATCAGGCTGATATGAAAATAGGATCAGCGATTTCTTTTATCAGAGCGACACTGGAATACACAGGGCCATCCGAGACAACGACGAAAACAACAGAGGCGAACAATGAAGGGTAATACAGATAAGAAAAAACAGAAAAGGAAACTGATTTTGTCCGGCGTGGCTCTGGCGCTCTCCGGACTGATTCTCGTGGTCTCCTATGCATGGTTCTACATGCGGCGAGAGATGAGCACAGTGGCATGGATCAAGGCGCCGATCGTGCTTGATATCCGTGCCGGCAATAAACAGGATATCAAATATCTGGATATGGGAAATATAGCAGTGGGAGAAAGAGATGGCTCAAAGGATTATGTATTCTGTGTGCATGGAAAGCCGGTAGATAACTATTCCCTGCAGCTGGCCTATACGACGAATATTGCATTTCACTATGATGTGTATAGAGCAGACTTGGTTAAGGATGGATCTGGCAAAGTCACTTTTGAATCTCCGAATAATACGGCAACTTTTAATATTGTAGGTGACAAACCCGTTATAAGCGGTCTTTCCATGAATGAAATTAAAGCAAATAATCTTTCTCCTTCACAATACCAGAGTCACGCTTTAAGCTATGGAGATAAAAAAAAGGAGAATATAGTGGTGAAAGATAAGGTGCAGGAAAATAATGAACCGCTTTATTTTCTGGCAGAAGAAAACGGTGTAAAAGTTATGAAGCCGCGTAATATTTCAGAGGACCATACGGAGTTCCTTGATTACTATGTGCTTCGTGTCAGCTGGAAGGCAGGAGAGGTTCATGAGGATAAGGAGACGGATATTGTATACCTGACGGCAAGCCGATAGGTGTTTTACTGCGGAAATCGAAACCAACAGGAAAGGCATGAGGAATGAAAAAAGGAAAAACAAATTTACTGATTATCATAAATTGCAGTCTGGCTTGTATGTTTCTCCTGATATCAGGTTCACTGGCGGCCTATACGAGCCTGAGCAATGCCAAGAGAACGATATCGACAGTCGGCTCAAAGCAGCTGTTTTCCTCGAATATTCTGCTTGAATATGAAAATGAAGATGACATACAGAGTAAATTTATGTCGTTTTCCAAAGATACAGACAGTACATTTAAGGTTTCTGTTTGCAATTATTCGCAGGATAATCCGGAAAAGTATGCCTCAGAAGACATTCACTATACAATAAATGTTTCTCTTCTGGATCAGAATGGGAAAAAAGTGTCGGATCAGGAGATTCTGTCACGGTACAAGTGGGATAATCCCCCGTTTTCAAACTTAAAGGATCTGAAATGCACCTTACTAAAGGGTCGGAAGTCAGAGAATATCTATAGCATTACTGTTCCGGCTGAATATATGAAAACATATAAAATCAAAATAACAGCGGAACCAGTTAATACTACATACAAAAGCCTGGGCAGAATCATATCTTTTTCCGAGGATGTGGCCTCCTCGGAATGGAAGATTGATTATTTAAATGACGAGCAGGAGCAAAATGCATATGATCTTGGCTGTATCAACACCAGGCTTACCGGTTCAGAGTATGCACAACTAACTCTGACCTGGGATACTGAGCATGTACAGATTGATCCGTGGTTCTTGGAGGATATAAAAAAAGTAACCGGTGTTTATATAGACAATACTGACAAGAGCCTGACTTTCAAGGCAGGGGGAGATTCCGGATTCAATCAGTACGACATTACTTTTTACAGAACAAATCCGGTCCACAGCGATGATTCCAAACCGGAAGACTGGAATGCTATCAAATCTTATATCAAATTAACAAGTGAAAAAATTACAGAATCAGGAAGAACGACTAAGAAATAAGGAGGATGGGCAGATGAAGAGACAGATAAGAAGAATAATTGCGTCCATGCTCACAGTAACAATGGTGCTGTCAAACAGCAATCTGGCGGTGTTCGCCGAAGAAGCCGGAATTGAGAACCAGTCCGTTATGGTAGAAGAACAGGACAACTTAGATAGTGCTTTAATGAGCGCGGCAGGGGACATCACCGGTGAGGATGTAAAAGAGCAAGAGTCCACTGTCCAGATGGAAGAAGAACAGGAGCAAGAGTCCAACGTCCGGACAGAAGAACAGCAGGAAAAAGAGTCTGACACCCAGCCAGAGGAAAAGCAGGAAGAACAACAGGAAGAGGCAGAAGCTTCTGGAGAAGAACTGCCGGAAAATCAGACAGAAGTTTCAGATGAAGACATTGAGGAAGTAAATCTGACTTTGGAACTGCTGGCTGTTGAAGAGTCAGCCGACACTAACGAAACAATACAGACAGTAGATGAATTGGTGAAGCTATCAAAAAGTGACGCTCAAACATATCAAAATAAAACAATCACTCTGGCACCGCATGATAAGGAGGAGTGGGATTTATCCGGGACTGGCTTTGCAGGTCTGGGTTCAGATGAGTATCCATTTAAAGGATCCATCAGCTTTTCGGGAAGCTATACGGGTTATATCACTTTGGATAAGGCACTGTTTCATGCGATTTCCGGGGATGCAAAGATTAACTCAACATTGAATCTGAGAGCCGCTGATAACATGACAGATCCTATTCTGGCGAAAAGCTATGTGGCAGGGGAGATGGCAGATGCTTCCTCTCAGACCATTAAGCTGAATATTGATGCAGAAAGCAAAGCTGCTACAGAGGAAAATGCTAATTATAGTTCCTTTGGAGGAATCATAGGGACACTTGGAAAGAATGCATCTGTCTCACTGGAAGTTACCAGTATCATACCAAAAGCAAAGACGGCGGTAAGTGGGGAAGGAAACAAAGGTTTTTTCTGTAATACCATGGAAGAAGGTTCTTCATTAAATCTCATAAGTTTTACAGGAAACGCAGATTTTAATGTAACTTCTACAAATCAGGCAGCCGGTGCTCTTGTTGGTTGTATGGCTGCAAATGCGATACTGACAGTTAGTAAAGAATTTGCATATAGCGGAAGTGTGACTGGGGCACAGAATGCCGGGGGACTGGTTGGATGTACGGCAGCCGGTGCACAAATTAATCTTAATGAAAATTATACAGTCAGCGGCAGCATTTCATCTGGAAATGGAAATGCCGGGGGACTGATCGGTCTGGCAGAAAATAATCCTGTCATCATAACGAATGGAAAGAAAGTATCTGTTACGAAGGCAACCCTTTCTGCAAATGGAACGAGTGGTGCGGCCGGTGGACTATTTGGCTTCAATACGATTTCTCAAGAAAATCTGTCACTGGATTTAGCTGTATATTCTGTTGAGAATGTTACTATTACTTCCGGAAAGTATGCCGGAGGTGTCTTTGGTGTGCTGCAAAACGGAGCAGAGAGTGGTGGAACACATATTTATACCATTATGCTGAAAGCAGGGGTAAGTGGAAATGTCAGCTCTACTGGTAATGGCGTGGAGAATTACGGTGGTCTGATCGGAAAGTATGAGGCAAAGAACCTGGCTTCTGCATTGAACTTGAACGACTTACAGTTCGCCTCTGTTCATAATGGAACGAAAAAAACAGCATATGCCGGTGTGATTGCAGAAGTAACTGGAAAAAGCTATGTAAAGATGGATGATCTGACAGTAGCCGTGAATCAGAAAGTGGAGAATGGCAGTTATTTTGGCGGTCTTGTGGCAAATTGTTCAGGAGCCGATATCTCTGGTTTCTTTGACATCGGGACGGTGAAGGTTTCAAGTACAACGAATAGCACGGTGAAAGCCGATGGTGCTTCCGGTGGCCTGATTGGCAAACTGGAAGATGGTGTAGTGCGTCTTTCCGGGAAAATAGATCTGTCAGGTATCCAGCCAGGCGGAGAAGGCAGCCAATATGGTCAGCTGGTTGGCAACCGCGGTGCGGCACTGGTTTATGCTGTTGGAACGGGTTCCGATTCTAATGCAGCTACAGCCGCAGGCTGGACACTGGTGCGTGACAACAGCGGCAAGTATGTCAGTGATATCGGAAACTGGGGAGAAGTTATTCGGGTAGATGGCAATACATTAAGCGAGCAGGTCGGCACAGAGGGAAATACGTCAAATGCTTTGCTTACCTATAATAATGCGGAACATACCGTGACAGTAAAAGCTTTTGATTCTATGAAGATTTCAAATGCACAGGATTTCACAGCGCTTGCCCTGACAATGCAGTGCAGTAATGTGAAAAGTGAAGGTGCTTTACGTCTTTCAGGCAGTGCCGGTTTGGACAGCCAGATATCTCTGAAAGCAGACATTAATCTGGAAAAGACTGGTGTCACCGGTCTTATGCGAGATGATGGTACACAGGATGCATTTACCGGAAAGCTGGATGGCGGAAACCATACATTAACATTGGATATCGGGGATGTCTATGGTATGAAGGCAGATGGAAAAACAGAATGTAAGGAATCAGATGCAGGCTGTGGTCAGATTTATCATCATTCTTATCTCGGTCTTTTTGCCAAAACCGGAAATTTGCCAGATGGTATTTCTAATCTAACCATCAGCGGAAATATCCATTATGGATTAAGCACACAGCAGGAAATCTGGGTTGGTGGAGTAACGGCATTTCAGGAGTCAGGTACTGTTTCTTATCAGAATGTAACATCGGATATTGCCATTTCTTTTACAGGAAGCGTAGCTGCTGATTCAAAAGAAACGCTCAAGGCAGCTCATGTGGGTGGCTTTGTCGGTGCTGTGTCTGGTGCTCCCGCACTGACGTTTACCGGTTGTAAATGGGCAGGAAACATAACAGACAGCGCAGTGACAGCCGGTGATTGTTACCTGGGCGGATATATTGGAAGTATGAGTCCCGATGGCGGTAGCATTGCACTGAACAATTCGTCAATCGAAAATGAAGCAGATAAAAAAGCAACCATTACCGTAACGCAGCCAGGTACTGTGTCGAAAACAGGCGGAATCCTTGCCGCAGTGGAGACGAAAAAAGATACAGACAATAAGATTACAATTACAGCAAATGGCTTTACCGTGAATGGATTTGACACATCCAGTGCTGCGACAGAGTCCACAGGTGGTTTTCTCGGTTACGATTGGCACAACGTAGATTTTACGGTAAGTAGACTGTCAGTTTCAAATGCAACATTGAAGGCACAGAATGCAGGATTTGGCGGTCTTGTCTATGAGGCAGGCGGACACTGGATCGTAAAAGAGCCAGATGAAGGCCAGGATGCCGGCCAGAGCACTGAAAAATATGGAATCAAATACGGAACCAATGTCTCTTTTAGCGGAAAAAGTGTAGACGATACCCCAAGTGCATTGCTGGTTTGTCGGGGAGACGATTATCGCAACATAGCTACGAATGAGGGATGTGCTCTCTATCTGCAACTGAATTCCAAGGCAGCATATCAGGTAGGTTCATCTGTAAATGTAACTCTGAGTAGTGGAAAATATTTTGATGAGCTTGTAGGAATTTCTAGGGGTGAGAATGGAAATGGTGTGGTTTCCATCGCAACAGAAAATCATGAAAAGCTGAATCAAAGCAGCTGCAATACTTATCAGAAACAGCTCGGAAAAGATTATGATAATCCACATACGCGTTATTATTACAACCTGGATCAGTTCCAAAAAGCAGAAGGCGATATCGAATCCGGTGAAGAACTGATCATGTGGTCATTAGGACAGGATGCAGAATGGAATATCAAGGACTATTTCAGAGTAGAAGATAAAGACACTTACACAGAGGTAAGAACAGTTACGGGAACAATAGATTTGACTGGCTTATCTTATTATCCAATCGATTATGCCGGAAAAATAAACATTGACAATGCTGAAATCATCTTTGATTATGCCAAGATCAACTCAGCTGAGAATAACAACAAGGCACTGAATAAATCAGAAAAGCAACATTACATGATGCAGACAGGCCTTTTCCAGAATCTGACCAGTCAGGACACATATGCAGCAAGGATCACAGTGAAAAACGGTTCAAAGTTATCAGGATGTATTGGACAGACAGAAAAGGGATACAGTGGCGCACTGGTGGTTGGTACCATGGAAGGAAAAGTCACACAGAACATTCTGTATCCTGCGACGATCCAGATTGATGGACTGACCTTAAATGGAATTTATGTGGATGGTTTGGAAAATGATAATTATGCCCCTCTGCTTGTGAATGCAGCAAGTCGTAACACCACCTTGAATATAAAAAATGTTACCACATCTGATCAGTATAAAAAAGACAACAGAACACAGGCAGCCACAAGCTTATTTGGAAATATCGGAAATGAGACTGCCATTAACATGAATGTCTCTTTTCAGAATATGAAATTGGATGCGCGTACAGTCAGTGAAAAATCAGATGTATTGCTCTATAATACTACGCAGTCAATCTTTACAAAGGCTACTTTTTTGCATTCTTTCCAATATGCTCCAACAGACAAGGCCTCTTCCGGTTCTTATACATTTACAAAAGATGACACTGTGAAGCAAAGTGGAAACGCATGGACTGGAAATGTTACTTATGGTTTGGAAATATCCAATACAGAAAGTGGACGAAATCCGGGACAGCAGTATTATTACCTTGGCGATATCAATAAGCCGGAGTATGTTGTAGATGGTATTTTAAAGACAACATCTGAAAGTTCGACAGATAAGACTTGTTTTGCAAATGGAAAGTATTTACGTTATGTGGCAGTAGCAGAAAATAGTGAGGGAAATGCCTATTATCACGAACTGGACATCAACTTACAGAGTGCAGATATTCTGGAAGGCTGTGGAACATATGATGATCCATTTCAGATCACTTCCGGGGCACAGTTGGCAACAGTAGCGACATTTATTGCAAGTGGCAACAGTACCGGATGGAAAGTAAATCTTCCTCAAAATGTTATAGATAAGAAGGCATCTTTATCTACTCACGATTCGACTTCTGAGGCCGGTCACTATGAGTATACATCCGGCGAAATCTGGAAAGCTGCCGAGGACACAACAGGATTGCAAAAAGAGGATGTCCGGGCTTATATGAGAAATGCCTACTATCAGATCCAGAATGATATTGATTTATCAAATTCATTTTATGGATTGGGTGGTTCAAATCCTGATACGAAGACGTTCAGTGGAGTAATTGTCGGTAAAAAAGCGGAGGATGGTTCCTGCCCGAAGATTTATATTACTGCACAGGGAACAACGAAGACGTTTGGTGGACTGATTGCATTTAGCCAGGGAAGTGTAGTGAAAGACCTGGTTCTGGAGTTTGGTGGAAGAACAGCAAATGGTAGTGAAAACGGGGCTGCTGGTCAGACAACAGGAAACTCTGAAAGCTGTGCTCCAATGGGAATTACGATTGAAGCACAGGCAGCGAGTCAGGAACGTGATAAACAGTCCTTCTTTGGAGGTGTCATTGGCTATATTGTTGGTGGAGATAACATCATTGATAATGTAGAACTAAATGGACTTACAACAGATAAAATAACTGTAATAAAAGGTGAGGGTAATGAAAATCTTGTTGACATCGGTGGTTATGTCGGACTGATCGGAGGAAATCTGGAATCAGGCGGTGGAGTTATCTTTCGAAATATTAAAGGATCTGGTTTGAGTGAGTATGGAAATGATACTGCTAAAGATTTCTACTATCGCAATCCTTTTGTAGGTCGTGTGCTGGATGGATATGCATGCTCAGAAGGAATAAAACTGGAGAATACAGATAAGAACTATTCAATTCCGCAACTTACTGAAAACGATAAAGTGACAGTTACATCATCAGATATCAGCATTGGTTCTGAACAGCAGCTGTGGGTATTATCTGCCATTGTAAATTCTGGTGCCGGTGGAGGCAGCGGAAATGAAGGGACAATCACATATAACAACGATGCTTACCTGTATGGACGAAGCAGAACTGGTAATTATGCGGACGTGGGAAAATCGGTGCTAGATAGCGGAGACAAAACAGATAACAAGTACTGGGGTGGTGTTAATGATAAACTGACGACCGGACAGGTATCTTACCTTGTAAGCCAATATGCTTCTTCAAAAAATGCTGCAAAGATTAGTGCTACTCCCGGCAAAACAGTGCCAGCGTATAAAGTAATCTTTAATGATGACTGCGATATGCGCGAGTATGGAAACGGTTTCCGTGGAATTGGTACGACATATCAGGATAATAACACGAAAACTAATAACATACCGGATATTCTGAAGAGATGTATAAAGACAAAAGGAACGGTGGGTGACAACGGTACACAGAACCGTACAATCACACTTGCCAGAAATGTAAAGGAATACGCTTCCGAAGGAAATGGTGGCTGGTGGGCACAGGGAATTGGCTTGTTTCCGGTCATTAATATCAGTGATACAACTACGGTGAAATATCTGACCATTTCAGGTACCGCCTGTATTTCCTATCAGGATGACAGAACAGAGAAAAGCCATGTTTATATAGGGGAAGCATCTGCCGGTGGTTTCGCTGGAATGACAGCAAACGGAAGCAATAACAATAATCAGATAGTGACATTTCAAAATGTCAAAGCAGAGAATCTGATCGTAACCGGATCAGATTCTCTGCTTTGACATTTT